>Ga0247770_1000294_pt1 | contig 48705 bp, 56 predicted proteins | sample UWRJL136409B6_FD_179943 | JGI IMG/M metagenome (GOLD analysis project Ga0247770, IMG submission 179943) | Plant litter microbial communities from Arlington Agricultural Research Station in Wisconsin, United States - UWRJ-L136-409B-6 | ecosystem: Environmental > Terrestrial > Plant litter >...
TGAAGAACTATCCACGGGTGGGCGATGCTAGCCATGTGCACGCCGGGGAGGAGTTTGGAGCCGAGGCTGAGGAGAAGGAGGACGATGAGGAGGCGGGGGATGCTACTGCGGATGCTACTGCGGATGCTAAACGGCGCGGGCTGGGCGCAGCGTGGGAGATTGGGCATCTTACCTCTGGGCCATATGCGCTTGACTCGTGGCGCATCTTTTGTAAGTTGCGGCCGTGAAACACCCCCCCGGATGGATCAAGGTTGACCTCGAATCAGGTAGGGATGTCCTGCTTGGTAGGGCTGAGGACTGGAAGGGGAAGGGAGCGCGCCCTGGGTTCCAGCCCGAGTGGATGCGGGTCCTACCGCTCGATAAAGAGCTGAGGGCTTACCTGCGGTATGTCAAAGCATTCACCATGCAGCACCCCTGGTGGTCTTCATGGCCGCCCTGGTGTGTCGGGGCCTGATAGAGGAAGAACTAACGGTCATTCGCCATCAGGTGGATGTGGATGCAGGAAGGGTGGATTTGGGATCCCGTGACAGGTGAGCGAGAGCCGCTCACTGAAGAGATGGGGAGGGCTGTCAACGATGGACGGCTTGGATATGATGATCGTGGTGGACTGGCGATTCTAAGCCAACAACAACCCTAACCTATATACAACACTAGACATCGCTTGTCACCCAGAGGCATCGTCCGACAACCCTTTTCCGTTGATCGTTACCATGCGGTCACCACCATGCGATGGGAACGTCCTCAGAGGGTCCCTCGTCGGCGTCCCGTATTTCGATTGCCGCTCTCTCTTGACCTCAATGCTCGTCTTGATGTGCACCGCCGAGAGACTCGACCTGCTAGGACCCAGTTCCGTTCTCTGAGCCTGGCGACGAGTTTGGATAGCTGCCAGCTCTTCGGCGATATCAAAGTCCGATCTTGTGGAATGAAACTCATCCACCGGTGGTTTGTCCGCGACTGCTGAACGAGGGTGCGTCGGTCGATCTCCGACTCGCCGGGACGGAGCACTTCCTCCCTTCGTCCAAGATTTCGGCCCAAATCCCCCGAGGAGGGGCCGCATCGTTGCGGCGCACCCAGCGATTATTCCCAGCGAGGTCTCCATAACGGACCAAAGCGCGGTGCCGGTGGCTTGGTCAAGGAAGTCGGGAGAAGAAATGGGTTCGAACCTGACGTAGGGGATCCGGATGACCAATGCGATCCCGGCCAGAATACCCAAACTGAGAAGGGCCGCGATGCCAATCTTCGTCCTCTTGTTGAGCCTCACATTCCACAGTATTGCCACGGGCAGCAACGCCTGTTGCTGATCTTAGCTGGTGTACTTTTCGCCTCGGACAACCCATGGGGACAGCCAACAGATTGGCACCTACCAGCAGGCAGTCCGTGAGTGCGCTGATCACACTATGCACAATGGTTGCTATCGGAACCACATTCTGATTCATGCAGGTCCCGGCCTGCCCAACGACCTGCTCATAGAAATGAGATACAGGCCAGCACTGGAAGAGCATGATGAACAGGTATGCCAGCGACAACACCCACGTCACGATAAGACTTCCATATATAATCATGCGGTGCAGCTTGACCGTGGCGATGCGCAGCAAAAACACGGCGATAGAGCTGCGGATCAAGGCTGAGAGAGGCGCGTACAGGATCTCGTCAATAAACCACGAGTGCAAGGCAATGCTCTCCCCCTTGCGGTAGTCTGTCGAGCGCTCTGTGCTCGCCCCAACAATGCCCCAGACAGTGATCGCAGCATGTGTGGTGAAGATAATCTGCAATCGAACACCTCAGACCTTGTTGGCTGCAACCGCTATGCTGGGAGTTGGGGGGCACTTACGACAGCAAAGATCATGAGCCAGTCGTCAAGGGAAACACTTTTGATCAGGACCAGCTTGACCAGCATGCGGAGGGTAAAGAATAGCCAGACGATGATAAGAAATGTCACTGCAACGGAAAACAACTGGACGCCCCGCGGGTCAATTACCTGCTCGGTGTGGCGGGTGAGGAGGTCGTGGAAGTCCATCTTGGGCAAAGAAAGATGCATGAGCAGATTGTGACAAGTCGCCCGCTCTCTCGGGCGACCTTCGACACCCGAATCGGCCTGCTTATACCTACTTGTCTTGCCCGCCTTTCAGCAGACTGTCTAGCGCGGTGTCAGCCCCCCATATCGTCAGATTCGCCCGTTATATCGCGCCGTGTCGTGGCCGGTCATGGACCAATGCGACGATAACCGAAGCCGTCGATGATGGCTAGAAGCCATGCTGCACCGGCCATGTTAGATTGTACATGGAACTGGCCCTACCGACATGGAAGGTTCCACTTTGGGAGTGCGTGGCTGAAACGGAGATGCAGGTGAGCCGGGAAAGGGGGTAGGTTATAAACAATACACTACGTGGATGGCGAGCGTGCCCCCAACTGCCACCGCAGCTCATTGTAGCTCCTTTGGCTTTCCTCCCCACTACATCTTCAGATATCAACGGGTGTTAACAGCGGTGGGCATCACTGTATGACGCCATGAGTACAATATCATATCTTGCTCAAATGTATGTCCTTAAGCTAAGCCTGGATTCTGAATCGGGTAGTACCTTAGATTCAAGTCGGTGTTTAGAATTGGCCCTCGCAGATCATGGCAGCATGATTCAAGACCCCGTCAGAATTGGCATTAGCTCTACTGCATTCCTTATATTTCTGTAAACCATCGTATCCGGCATTATAGTTCTCGGCCTGTTTGTTCACATCGCTTCACGGTACAACTACGCACAGCCAAGTCCATCTCCTATCTGAACCTGTCCTATCTATATAGATAGGACGTCGGCATCATCTCTAATGGCTCATTCCAGCGATTGAATATTCTCACATTCACACAACTTCGCACCGAGTGTTGGTTCTTAGCGATTCCTTCAACATCGTTTGTAGGGGAGGTGTTAATTGTGGGAGTAAACATACCTGGCGAGAACCAAGGGCTTGATTACCATTCATACCCTGAGAATGCACATTATGGCAGTGGATATGCCTATGCGAAATGGGGCAACGTCTCTCCCTAGTTTGGCGAGGCGTAAGGTAGAGTTGGCCACACATTGTTTGTCATTTTGTAAGGCCTTGTCAAGAGACTTAGAGGTGACATGTAGCAGTCTTTGCAAGTCTGAAGGTATTGTAACTGAACTACGTGGCCTGTATGTATATATAAGGTTAAGCTGATGGGCATCGTTTAGAAGGGGGGGGGTTGCTGACAGTACCTAGTTGCCATACAAGAAGGATAAAATGATCGATAGACACTAAAATGGCCTATATTAAACTAACAGGAATTCTTGCTGGGTTTCACAGAGACCGCGGCGTTATATATAGGTATGCTATTTTACGCTGCACTTCAATTAAATACCTGGGTAACTATGCTGGACTTACTCCAACCATGGCACCGCCATCTACCCATGGTGCCGACTGTTTCGAGACTTATCGAGCGCATGTATGTATGCTGACAGCACGAATATTTGCTCTGCTAATACATGTATGTTTGCCGGCACCATACATGCCCGCCGGTAACGGATATGTTCTTGCTGAGATCATATGTCTTCGCCGGCAATGTGCATGTTCGCAAGTCTTGTAGCGACTGCCCGGCGGTTCAGTCCGCGTCCGTTAAAAACCGCCTTTTTGACTGGAAAACCGTTCCCCCGCCGGTCCATGAAGCAGTTTCTTCCCAGGTGTCATCCCCCTATTGTCATTCTCGCCAGACCTGTATATTTATGCGAAGTGATAGACTCGGTCAAATAGCCCCTCTCAAAGGCTGATGGCTACGTTCCTCGCTATTACTTCGTCTTCTGAGTCTATCTCCCTCACAGACGGAGCAAATCGCGCTCTCTTACGAACCAGCGAACTGTCTGGCTGGCCTTGAGGGGGCCACTCCAAGCCTTCCGCAGCTCGAAAACCTCCCACAGGAGCTGGAGAGCGTCCTCCTCAGCAGCCGCCTTTCTTCTGCCGTGAAGGTGCGACAAATCGTCCTTCAGCTTCCTCCAGGCCCTGGACATCTGGGTTTGGAGGTCGCGGTCGTTGTGAAGCGCAAACAACTCCTCAGGGCTAAGTTCGTTATGGGCGTGCCAAGCGGGGGCTTCCCGGGCAGTTTCGGAGAAGGCTGGGTACTGGGACTTACTGCGGAGTGGGTGCGTTCGGAACGCCCACTCTTTGTATCCCGGCGGAGGGGTAGGGAGAATGCCACGGTCCAGAAACTGAAGTGTAGCTTCATTCGCCTGCTGGTGATACTGCTCGTGAATACCAATCTGGCGCGGGACGACGTTGCTATGGCGGACGGTACCTTCCCAGCTCTCTGGAATAATAGTAAACTGTACCAGCGGGCCCGGAAGTGACTTTCTCTGGCTGTGTGGGTACAACGCCCCGTGAAGTTTCATCACCTCCCGCATGCGATTGTGGCTCAGATGGTGCGGAATTTGAGGGGCGGCCAGGGCGAGAGCAGGAGCAGAAGAAGGGACCGAGGCGGCGACAATTGCGGGACTCGGGTCGGTGCTCGGGCCGGCATTGTCAAGTGGCGCGGGTATGGTGGGTATGGTGGGTGACCTGGCTGTGCCATGATGATTAGGAGGGTTAACTGGAGTGGCTATGGTTAGCTTGAGTGCGTTTATGGAAAATGTAGTGCGTGTTTGTGTTTGTGTGCGTTGTGTGAGTGGGAGTTAGCTCGGGGGCGCAATCTGTGTATTGCCTGATAACCGGTCTAAGGGGGTGTTCATCTGTGATGCACGAGCGACATCTGGCCTGAGGCTGGGTGGTGAAGGACACCACGACTTCTCAAATTTCATAGAACTAGCCCGGGAAGGAGGAGTCCCTTGTGACAGTGATATTGCTCATTATGCTGTGGTCGGCAGGAATTTCCAGAAAGAAGATGTACCGTTGTTGGTTTTAAAGTGAAGTAGTGGGCTGCGACAGGGCGGCTGCTTACCCTTTCCACTGACACTTGTGTTATCCCAAGACACTCTATCAGCATCGAGGAAATGCGACACGAGGTGCATTCCCGATGGTCCGCCCAGTCTGTTGAAGCGAGCACACTGCTGGCAAATATACATACTGCAGGGCTAATAGCAAATGACTGTTAGTTATTACTCTTTCAAGCTTGTTCGGGGTGGGGTGATCTCTCAGGCGTGGTTGCTCTCCCCTAAGACATCCAGGGCGGCTAAAGAAGACCAAAATGGATATTTGAAGACGACGATTCGTACCTTATGCTTACACCGATATAGTACACCATCAATGGAAGACTCTTCGCAACCGTCGCACCTCTGTACATTCCCAAATAACTTCTCCCAGTTGTTGTGTGTGATCATGATGATGGAGGGATAATGCTGTGTACCAAGACAAAGGCGTTGGAGATAGGAACAAGCTGAGTTTTGTTGGGCGTGGTCGTATCCCAGTGGATGAGGCTGGCTTACCGTAGTAGCGGCGAGAAGAAGGGATGTGTGAGAGGGATTTGTTGAGGGTGACTGGTGTCGATTTACCAATCAAGAACACGGTTGTACCCCTAGCGAGGAATACCGTTAATCTACGGCCAACGTGGATGAGGTGAGATGGGGTGGGAGAGGTTGATCAAAGCAGAATTACGCCGGTGATACAGGCAAAGATGGCAGCTTGCCCGAGCAACGGCGGTAAGGCGGGATAGGGTGAGAGAAATGAGTCGAGGTGGTTTTGCATTGGTTGCGGTGCCCGTAAATGAATTTGTAGTCTGTCAACAGTATTAAGATGGACGGGACGGAGCTGGTCTGATTCACATCGTCGCAACCCGCCTCACGGGGCTGATGGCACGGGGACGCAGATGGCCGACGGCCGACGACGGACAGCAACAGCGGGGAGCGTAGTCATTGCTTCCATCCGACAGTGAAGTTGAAACATCCAGAACCACCCAGGGCCCAAGCAAAGGGCTCGTCATAGGGGTCGGAACGGAAACCCCGGTGACAGACTTCCTTTTCTATCTGGGTTAAAGTTAATATGGGTTGGTATATAGAAGACAGGTCGTATCTTAAACCCCTGGTTTGCGCCAGACATGTAGAACATGAAGAAACTATGACAGAGAAACATATAAACCGCAATATAGTGCAACAAAGAAATAATCACTTAGTGATGGCTAGCCGCAGAAGACTTCTTCCCAACATCCTCCAACAGCGAGGATAAGTTCTGTTGCAACGGGTCGAGCTCCGGGCAGTGCGCCCGGCTTCCAAAAAGGTCACGTGGTCTGTCGCAATCTCAACGCCTAGGTTTTTATCCCACAGGCGGCGCAGGCCTTTCTGCATCACCCTGAGACCTATTGTGATGCAAGGAATCCGGTTTTGCCTCTTATGAAGCGCTTGCTGTCACAGTGTTGGCCATGAGGTGAAAAGTAATTCCGGAGTCGCAAGAGTGAAGCCCACAAATAACCGAAGCTCCTCGCGTGCCAAGCAATACCACTGTCATGGGGCCAAATCGTCGAATCTCGCTCACCGCCCGCCAATCGAGCCCCGCAACTTGTTCCTGATTGGGCACTTGCTCATTAAACTGACCGCGTCACGAATTTGTCGCGCGTCGGACGCGTTTTCTGACCTTGGGTAGCAGCGATGACTGAAAGAGGGATGCCGACTTTTGTTGGGAGGAAGCCGTTGCAATCTGTTATCGCCCACTTTTGCCGAAACGGATGACTTGCAGTTGAGAGACCTTATCATGCAACGTGTGGTGGTGCGCTGCTATCTTTCGTCGAGTTTGCGCGCATTGAAGTAGTCGTACCTGCATCTGCTTGACTGCGTAGCCGGGAGTCAGTTCCTCCTCTGAAAAGCTTCCCACATACCCTTTGCGCTCGCCCCCATGGACTTGAGGCAGTGATGGCCGGGTCGGTAGAGGCACATCCGAGTTTTAATTCACAGCAGCATCGTCCGTTTGAGACGTGTACTAACAGGCAAGGAGAGCTGAGTCGGTGATCTCGACCAGCAATATGTCTATATCTCTCCCCTTAAACCGTCGCAAACTGTTCCATGTCAGCCGCCAAATAGAAATGTGGAGACTGGCTTGCTCTTCGCCTACTTACCGCGCTCACTTTTGTTCCGGTGTTGCACAAACTGGTCAAAACCCGGGCTCAGAGTGTCTTACAATGTGGCATATTACCCGCGATCCGAGCGAGCCAGACTGCAGGTTGGTACGTAGTGTGTAGACCCCTTCCGGTACGAAGTACATCACCTTTCCGAAGGAGGTGGAAGGGACCGTGTGCGACCTGCGTCTGAGATCGAGCCCGATCCGAGGGCGAGAGGGCGAGGCCTGTGGTGAAAACCCCCTGTCCACGGACAATCCTTACCAGCAGATTGCCAGTGAAGGAGTTGTAGATTGCTGGACAAATGGGTTTGAAGAATGAGTGGAGGGAGCGACGCTGGTTGCAGCTCTCCCTCGAGTCTGTCCTTGGTGGTTGTTTGCTCGCAAATCTTTGTGCGGCAGGTACAACACCCATCAAAGAGGGGCACCTTTCCATTCCTCCCCGGTCAATCCGGATCGTCATGTGGCTAGTGACCCGGGGACCCCTGCGACTGAGCGATCTTATTAGATAGGCGCACCCTGGCCTCCCCATCCCATCCACCGTCCGTCCCTTCCTTCACCTTACCTTCACCAGGTCCGAAGCAAGCACATCTCGATTTCCGCGACCGTCAAACCATCAGCGCAGAAAACTGGCAAATACATCGCCAACACCCAAGGTAATCTTGCGTATACGCAGCAGCGCCGTAACTTCAACCCGACGACTCTGCTGTTCACGGCACACACCACATTCACTGTCGCTCGCGACCTCGCAAACCCGGTTCCGACAGGGTCTGCTGCTCCCACCTACCCATTTAGCCACCCAACCATACGCGGAAATAACGCCAGTTGGAGAAAACCCCTACGCAGAGACGCCAGGTATACGATAGCTACCAAGATATAGCGCAACGGACCAACGAAGATGCTGCTGCCGTCGGCGCTCTCGTGCGATTCGTCGCAACGGCCACTTACACGCCTCCAGTCGGCCCTCTCTCCGCCGGCCAGTCCGCCCCAGCTCTCACCCCAAACCGCCATTGGAAACATCTTTACAACATGCCGCTCGCTCCATTCTCTCCTCGTGGCCCCGGCGCCGCTTGAGATACCCACCACGCCGCCGGCCTCTTCAGACGCCAATGCACAGCTACCGACGCCTCCTATGGCCCACGCGCCGTCGCCCTTGAGGCTGCGACTGCGCACCCGCAAGACTGATGGCGCACCCGCAAATGGTGACCATTGGCCTGCTGCAAGGAAGCGCATTGTGAAGCGCTCTGTACCTACGACGAGAGGAGTGAACAAGCGGCGGCGCGCACTGGATGACGATATGGGTCGCGACGACGACGCTGGCCTCGAAAGTGAGCCAGAGATGATGCAGGATCAGGAAACCGTAGAGGAGGATGAGGCTTTACCACCCAGGCCACAGACACCAAAGCGCGCACGCGTTGCGCCGGAGGCATTACCTCTTGGTCTCGAGCGCTCCGACTACCACGAGCTGCATCTCGACGGTGTCTTCAAGGATGAGAACACAAGACTCACCGGTACTGATATCGTCGTGGAGGCGGACGGCGAGACATGGAGCACGGAGGAGGATCGCATTCTTGTCGAGCTGGTACTGGAGAAATTAAAGCTCAGCAAGTCAGAATGGCAGGACTGTGCACGCAATCTTGGCAAGGATCGAAGCAGTGTCGGGCGCAGGTGGAAAAGCCTCGTGATGAACGGTGACATTGGAGTCAAGAGGAGTAGTCGGCGCGGGAAGCTTCATGGGACATGGAGGTGACGATTGGTGTTGTTTCTTCTCTCTTGAACACTTTACTTTGTTTTGCATATCATGGCTCAGGGAGGGGGATTGTGCGGCGTTTAGGGGGGATGTTGGTCCTGGCGGGTTTGGAGCTTTTGTCATGATATCCCAAGGGCAACCACGCAAACAGCGCGTGATGCAGCCCTCTTGCGAGTTTTTCTACTTGCTTTTTACAATCAAACTTGAACTCTCATATTCAACTTGTAAGCCTGGTCACCCGTAGCATCCACACAACTGCGCTGGAGCCCACCCGGGAGATGGACCGCCGGCTTTACCTGAGCATACACGTTTAGGAGTCCCTGGAGCAAAACGCAGCGAGTCCGTGGAACAACTTCAAACAAGCGCCTCTACCGCGCCGCCACAAAGTGGGATTCGCGAGTCTCCCGTCGGGACAAGGATAAATCCATGGCATGGCCGGAGAGAGGGGCCCCCCGCCGTTTGCAGCCCTGCACGTCATTGCGCTCCCCACTTTCCAGGCACAGGTTGGCTTGCTCGAGGCGCTACTGCAGGGCGAGTGCAGCATTTTCCATGGAAATGGAGCAAAAGCCTCGAATAAGCTACCATCAGAAGCAAAGCAGAAACATCCTCATCAACCTTCAAAGTATTCCGCATTTCACATCACCCATTGGAGTGGGTAAGGAACAAACCTCGCCCTCAACAAAAAGCGGGACAACCGCCGCCGAATCATGGTTGAGCAGCGCGGGGGGTCGAGGTCAAAGCAACAACAACCCGTTCCTGAAGCTCGCCCTTCCCGAGCCCGACGGCGGTGCGTAGCACAAATTACCTATGTCCAAGGCAGGACATCCCGCTTCTGGGGCACAGATCCAACATCCAAGAGTCCAAGTCATAGTAGATGCGAGTAATAGTGAAACATGGCCCGTGGGTCCGTGCAGGGCGGCCAGCCGCACCCTCCCCTCCTTCCTTGCTACCTGACCCGCAGGAGACAACAGGCTTGTCGTCCTTTGGTCCTGTTCATTGTTCGGGCCGCTAAAGGGATGAACTAATGGTGGATAGAGCGCTCTAATGTTTCATGTTTCGACCTTGAGGCCTGGCCCACCCACCTGTCTGCCCTACATTCATCCTTGCTCCGATCTTTGAGACATGTCTTCCCCAACCCATATCCATATAGATGTACGTATAGGACTTGCTATTTGCGGTGCAGCTACCTCTCTCCTGATACGACATTGCGCCGTGGTCTCTGGTGCGGAAAGACAATGCGCTCTATGACTTCAACGGCGGAGTCTAGCAGTTCCACCGGTTCATGCCGTGTGCGGGACACGACCGCGTCTCCAGAAACTGTGGGAGCGTTGGGTGGCCGACCCGAGTTACAGACTGGTTCAGCCGCCTCGGTGTACCAAGTTGAAGGCGGGAGGAAAGCCCCACGCGCTTCATCGCGCTTCGGTCGTAAGTCCAAGCCATGTGAGAGCTGGTCATAGCGGACAACCCGTTCTCCCTCCTCAGCCGCTGGGTGAGGGCGAGGGCGTAAGGGATTCGCGCCGAGATTTCTCCGTACATCTAAGGGTCGGAGCTGATGCTCCCTGTCCGAAAGAGGCTGGTGCAAAGTTGTCTTGCGCTGTGCGCCGCTATGCAGAAGACCACGAACTGTACGTACTGCTGGGGACGAGAACGATACTTCTCATGGGTGCTCACTGTAGCTGTGAAACATCCCAGATGCGCTTTCGTCAAGGGAACACGTCAGGGGAACCTTTTGTGTGTTGTTCGGGTATGCCCTCTAACTCGCCGGCGCGAGAACCCCCCGAGTCTCCGGACAGCCAAGCTACCACCCCTCAACGACCCCCATCTTGATATACATGCCGTTCGCGGGCCTCGCTGTGATGGCCCCCTTGATCTCCAACTTGTCTTCGTCCATTTCTTCTTTGTTGTGCAGTTCAAACGTAAAGCGAGAAACCCAAGCAGCCAGGAGGCACGCAAACTCGGCCTTCGCAAATTCCCGGCCGATACAGCCCTTCGGCCCGTGAAGAAAAGTCATGAATGCGTAGGCACTGGAAGCGCCGCCGCTAGCTGCCTTTTTGTCATCGCTCGACTTAGCCATCCACCGCTCTGGGTCGAACTGCAGCGCATCGGATCCCCACATGCTTTCAGACTTGTTGATAGCCCACGGCGATATGATCACACGCGTGCCTTTGGGAATGAACTCCCCCTGAATGGTAGTGTCGCGAGCAGCGTCGCGCATGAGAAGCGGGACCGGTGCGAAATAGCGCAGCACCTCGTTGCAGACGGCGTTCAGGTATGGCATGTGGTCAATGTCAAGGCTGGAAACGGTAGGGCCGTCCTCGCCTTCGCCGATAGGCGGGAGTTTCTCGTGGATTTCGTTCCTCAGTCTCGTCTGCACATCAGGATGCTTTGCAAGGAGATAGGACGCCCAAGTCATGGAAGAGGCCGTCGTCTCATGGCCGGCGAGTAAAAATGTCATCATTTGATCGGCCAGACTCTCATCTAGTGAGAAATGTCAGCTAATCATTCTTGTCATTCTCCTTTGCAAGACACATACCGGTAAAACTGCCAGACTCGATAGCTACCGACAGGATGTCAAGGCCGGTCTGCTCTTTGCGCGCAAGCTTCTCTTTCTTTTCTTGGATCAATTCGGCGCAGACGGACCGGACGACGCGCACGGCGCCGCGGACATCGTGGTTCCTCTTGACGGGAATGGAATCAACGAACCAACCGGGCAGGAACAATGAGATCAGCCCCAGGATCCGGCCCTGGCGGCTCGGCTTAAATAGGGATTGGTACGTTTGACTGAGGGGGTTGCCTGGATCCTGGATCGCACCAAAATCACGGCCCAGGCCGGCGACCCCGATCATATCCAACGTCGCCCGAGAAGCCCAAGAGCCGACCTCGACGGGCGGGTTCTCGGGATCCGCGAGGATTGCTTTGGTCATGGCCTGCACACTCTCGCGCGATTTGCTCCAGAATACGGGGTACAAGTCCTTGATGTGCCTGAAGCTGAAGGCAGGCATCAGTTTGCGTCGCTGGGTGCTGTGCTCGTCGCCCTCGGCGAATAGGATTCCGATGCCAAGAATACGCCCCAGCGACCATCGTAGCTGCTCGGGCTTTTCAAAGTCATAACACTTGGTTGTCAGGACCTCGGCGAGCGCTTTTGGCGTTGTCACCATCACCCGCTCGAGATTGAGAATCCCAAGATAGCGGATCAAGCCCTTGTTGGGGATTGAGTTGATCCTTTACAATCTGTCAGAATCGGCCAGGAAGCAAGATGCACCAGCCCGCGGGCTGTGAGGCGAGAGGGGAGTGGGATCATCTGTACCAGTCTATCATCGGGACTCCCGATGGTTGGGCTGAGATCCTCTTCCATTGCCCGTTATACAGGCTCCCGCCAGACGGCGACGGGAGGTGTCGCAAGGGGGAGAACAGCTTTGGATAGAGAATGATAGCCCAGAGTGCCCACAGCCAGAACTGGAGGACCCATGCGACAGCAAAGCCCGCTGCGAAGCCGATCCGGGGCAGTTTCGGCGTGGCAATGCTGTCCGAAGACAGAACAAACCCCGTGGCAGCTGCGATGCCGCTTATTGAGCGATAGGGGAGGCCCATCGCCTCCGTCTGCACGGTTGCGGATGGGAGCTAAGGTCGTAGGTATTGGAGGCTGCAGGGCTGCCTGCGCGGTACGATGCAATACAATGCGAATGTGCGACCGGCCCAGCAAACACAATCCGGAAACAGCGTGCGTTATCTACTGCGCAAAACTCTCCGTCTCGCGAGGGCCCGGAACGATATTCAGTCAATGCCTTTCAAGGCTACGCGGTAGCGCGTGTCTCGGGGCATCGTGAGCGCTCCGGCTCCGTGCATTAGCAGCCAATGGGCGGCGGGGGTACGCAACACCCCCCGGCTCAATTCCACGCGGGACGTAAGCTCTTGGAACTAGGGTTCCGAAAGTGAAATCTGAAATTTCACTTTTTCAGCATTTTGAGGAAACTAGTTTTCGAAAATTGAGGGCCTGAAATCCTGAAAATTTCAGGTCACATGAGGGGCCCACATTCTGGCTGCCAGGGACCCTAACAGGGCCTGTCTCCCCCCCGACAAAATAAAAGGCACTCACAAATAAGTGATCGGCATACATTTAATACATTCCTCCAAAAATGGGATAAACACGATTCACAACCACAAGCCCAATATCTATCTGAATATAATTCTGAAGTGTTCTGGGGGTTTTCATAAACTGAAAGAGAGACTCAAATTCATTCGGAAATATTCTGATTTCCAGTTGTTGCTGAAGTGTGGCCTGAAGTTGGCAATTCTTTTGGAGTGCCTTTATTTTTGTTGGGAGGGAGCCTGTGTTCCAGGGTCAAGAAGTGGTTGGCGGCGCTAGGCCGCAATTGGGCACACCCATAACCCTAACCCTTGATGCAGAGGCTTGAACAAGTGAAATTTCATTTGCGTAAGGGAAGGGTGTGAAATAAAGTGCAATTTCGCAAGACCTCGGCGTGAATTGAAATTTCGGAACGCTGCTTGGAACCACCATTTGATTGCTCGGCCAAATGGTTGCTCCTTTCCAGCTCGACCCCCCTTTCCCTACTTGCCTACCCGGCCTATGTAGGTTACCTTACCTTACCTGTTGAATTGACCGGATGTCGTCGCCGCCGACGCGTCAACCCCCAGAATACATTCGCCGGCCACGACGACGCCTGGCCACAGCACTAGCGGAAGTTAAGACTTGTAAGCGCGTGGGGGTGACAGTAAAGACCTCCCAGGGCAACTGTGCATTACTCGAAGGCAGGTCGGTAGGTTGCATGCCTTTCAACGTCATGGATGCTGGCTGAGGTCTGGTTGTGCGGAAGCATTGATTGGCTCCGGGAATTGACCGGAGCAAGCAAGCGGAAGGGCGCGAGTTGGGTTGAGGGGAAGCCAAACACACACACACACACACTCAACAGTTGGCACTTGGCTCACTCACTCACTCCGCTTGCAGGCGACGTGCGATTATTTATTCTGTACTGTAGATGTACCTAGCATACATAGCTCACCTACATCCCTAAGATACACTATTAAGCTCAGAGAGAGAAGAGTCAATGGAAGCTTCTGCTCTTTCCAATCCCCCCTCGAAAGACGAGTCCCTGGGAACCGCCATTGCGTCGCTGCGCGATGCGTCGAGGAGACTTGTCCGAGAATGGGGGTTCCTCCGCTCCGTCTTCGCAAACTCGTCCCTGTCCCCGGCCGCCGTCCACTGCCTGATCGAAATCAGCAATGCTCGTACCACCCAAGCCCGTCGCCCATCCCACCTCCACGCCGAGCTCAGGGTGTCTCGGGAAGAGCTCGAGCCCATCTTATCTGATCTCATCGCCAGCGGCAGCATCGCTGTCGACGACGAGTTCAGCGATGCATCGGGTGATGCTGCGTATCGCCTCACCGACACCGGGGCTCAGATGCTGCGTGCTATCGACGAGTATGCCCAGGATCAGGTAGCTCGGGCGCTGGCCATGACTTCAACCCCCGGGGCTGCCGCCGATATAACGGCGGCATTTCGTCTGTATACCACGGCCCTGGAGCGCGCGAGGACCACCGCTACTCCGGACAGTTCCCGCTCAACCAGCCCAGGAACAGTCCCGACGGCAATTCCACAAGCGCTGGCGCCTGCGCGAACAGTTATGGTTGCAGCCGGGTACCGGCCGGGAATCGTTTCTAGCGCTTTGCAGATGCATATGGATTACTACCACGGGGCCGTCGGGTGGGGGTGCGAGTTCGAGACCAGTCTCGGTGCAGCTCTCGGCGATCTGGTGAGCCGTTTGGAACACCCAACGAACCAAGCTTGGTCGGCTGTAGATATCATGCCCGGGTTGCCCCCCGTGGAGCGCATTGTGGGAACCATTTTCATCGACGGCCAGATTCCCGGCAAGGAGGGGACAGCTCGCCTCCGCGCTTTTATCGTGGACGACTCTGCTCGAGGGCTTGGACTGGGGAGGAAGATGGTCAAGGAGGCCATGGCCTTTGTTGCTGAGCGCGGTTTCTCCGAGTGTAGACTGACGACCCTCCGCATGTTGCTAGTTGCGAGAAGGTTGTATGAGGAGGCAGGCTTCAAGGAGGTTGCCGAGACTAGAAAATCGGTCTGGGGAAGGGACTTGATGGAGCTTGAGTACTGCTGGACTCGAGTGTAGGATATCTGGAAAGATAGCCGCCCATGGGCGCGTGTTGGCGAGCAGCGAATGCCTGCCATTCAGATGTTCTGAATCCCCTCAGCGGGTGAGCCCACAGAAAGAGAGCCCCCAGAGTAACGCTTTCCAGGCCCCCCAAAGAACACACAGGCTGAATAAGCCCAATGCCATAACCACAGTGCTTCGAATCTCAAAGGCCTCGGCGACCTCCATCCGCATCAACTTGCGCTGGTTGCTATGGTAGTATTGATGGCCATCGACCGCTTCCCCGAGCGGGCGCCCCTGGTTATCGGCAGGGACGTATCGATATCGTTGATAGCGAAAGACAATCCTGTGAAGCCATTGGGGCATCCTGCTGTCGCGTGCCTCGGCATGGTAATGTTTTCGCTTTGCTGAGTGACGCATATCCACTAGGCTGAGCGAAATAAGAAACGATATAAAGATAATAGGTGTCATCACCAGCTAAGGAATTGTCATATCAGCGTCTGTTGGCCAGGGGGTTGTTTGTGTGGATAGTCGGGAGTTAAAAGGGGTAGGGTAGGGAGTGCGTCCGAAGTCTGGTAGTACGCATGTCTCGTACCCTGTAAATGATAGACCGCCTGCTGGCAGCGGATGTTGGTGCCATTGTTTTGTGCGAGACTCGGAACAACGTTAGGAACTACCTTGTACAGTTTCTTTTTGGAGGTGAATTCTTGAAGCAAGCATAGATGTGAATGAGGGCTGGACACTGATTGGGCATCAATGAAAGTGTTTGGAATGACGATGACGCGGCGTGCTGCGTCGATGCCGAACATGAGCCGTGCGACGGAAAGCGGGATTGTCAGCAATCCAATCTTTGTTGCCATTCGTCAGTTATTCTGGTCACAGCGATAAGGCGAGTTGAACATTGAGTATTTGGTGCTACTTTTCCCCTTTGTCAGGAACTTGGAGTGTAGACCATCAGAGCTGGGATCTTGTGCCATGCTTAATTGTTACTTCCAGGCTGCATTTACATCATAGGATGTGAGAGGCTCACACGGCCAGCTCCATATGCACAGAGTTATGCTGCGCCAACCCAGAAGCAACAAGAGTTGTAACAAGAGTTGTAAATTTTGCATGATGTGTTCCTAGAGAACCCTTTTTTCGAGACGTGAAGAGACCTTCTTGCTTAAAGCTTTGACACACTCCTGATCTGGTCATAGAGTCACGGGAGAGCAATGCACTCGATCTCGACATCAACGCCCTTCGGTAGCTGATGCACAGCAACGCAGCTCCGAGCAGGTTTATGAGTGAACCACTTGGAATACTCCTCATTCATGCTCTGTCCAAGAAAATATGGTCAGCAATAGACATCCATATGGGGGTGGGCAGAGATCCTCACGGCAAAGTTGGCCATGTCGGTTAGGAATACATTGACCTTGACGACCTTGCTGATACCCGAACCAGCCTCTTCCAAGACGGCCTTCAAGTTGCCAATGCAAGCAGCTGTCTTCGCCTGAATGGTACCATCGATCAGGTTGCCTTCAGCGTCACACGGGATCTGTCCCGAGCAATAGATGGCACCGGGGGTTGTGATTGCTTGAGACTAGCAACGGCGGCCTGTCAGGTCATAGGTACTGCGCAAATCAAGCAAAAAAACCTACGTAAGGGCCAGCAGCTGTGGTTTACCCTTGTTAGCATCGCGGGACTCTCACTTGGCATACGGCGATGCGATGACATACGCGGGGCGGCCTTGGTGGTGAAGACCGGGGTTCCAGACATGATGCTGCGGAGCTGTGGCGGCTGAGATATGGGGATCACGAATCGTCTGGCGGAGGGTTGAATGACTAGAGGGAAAACTCGTCGAGCGGCGAACATAGCAGTGAGTGAATGTTTCAAATCAACCGCCTGGCAGAGGGGTTAGGTTTGGCCCGCTCCACTTGACCTCCTCCGTACTTCGGACGAGGTCGCTCAGCGGCCCGATGTAAGCCAGGCAGGCACAACAGGTGCAGTGGAAAGTCGGTCCCCGCAAAACGGGAGGCGACTAACTGAGGTGGGGCCTGGAAAGGGGCTGCATGGATACCCTCCTGAAGAGGCCATTGTGACCTCTTTGACCTTGCACTGCGGGAGTTTGAATAAAGTCCTAGGTGTGAATTTTGAGCAACAATTGATGAAGCCCGTGTCATCTTTCACGCACGAGCCAATGGGGAATATGGGGCATATAGAGCACGAGAAGTGAAGCAACATGAGGCTTCAGCGGTTCCCACTTCGCTGTGGCGGCATTCTCAGCGTTCTCCGGTTGGGGAGCTTGGGCCAGATACAGATATTCTGTCACCCCTGCATTCCCCAAGGAGCTACGTTGCCTCCAAGGCTATTTTCAGCCGTCCCCTTATGTCAATCTTTCTCCACGCCTTCGCGTGCAGTTATTCTGGTTCCCAAGTTCTCTTTCCATTTCCTCTTCGCCTTTTAGTTTTGTGATTAGACTCTTCTTGGCTGTTACGTGGCCTGAGGGCGTCATTGGAATTGGTCGGCATACCGTACTGGTGAGAGTTCCTGACCCTCGAGGCACCCTGCTTCGGCGCCAAATGCTCGCTGTCCTTGCTGTTAGCTGATTTCATCGTCGCTGTTTCCAGCCCGGTAACCAAGACCGCCAACGATGGCCACCACTGCGACCCCCCAGGGCTCGCTGCGGCAGAGAAATGTCGTCGGCTCGGGGAAGAAGAACAAGGATGGCGCCGGCTCGGATGTTGAGCTCGACAAGACCGCGAAGGCCGCCACCCCACGGCCGGCCGTTGCTGGATCCGAACACGACTACAGGATCGTAGGCGTACTCATCACTGCCTTGGCCTTCCTCACCCGATTCTGGGGCATCAGCCATCCCAACGAAGTTGTTTTTGACGAAGTCCATTTTGGCAAGGTAGGCCGTTGTGCTTTGCCTCTGTTTCGTTGATGATGCTGATCCCTTTCTCCTACAGTTCGCTTCGTACTATCTCGAGAGGACTTACTTCTTCGACGTCCACCCTCCTTTTGGCAAGCTCCTCTTTGCCTTCATGGGCTGGCTCGTTGGGTATGATGGCCACTTCCACTTCGAAAACATTGGCGACTCGTACATTGCGAACAAGGTCCCTTACGTGGCGTTCCGCTCCTTGCCCGCGATCCTCGGCGCCCTGACGGTCTCGGTTGTCTACATGATCATGTGGGAGTCCGGGTATAGCCTTCCAGCCTGTATTGTGGCGGCTGGCTTGGTCCTCCTTGATAACGCCCACATTGGGCAGACACGTTTGATACTTCTCGATGCCACCCTTGTCTTCGCAATGGCATGCAGCTTGCTCTGCTATATCAAGTTTTACAAGCTGCGCCATGAAGCGTTCTCAAGAAAGTGGTGGAAGTGGCTTATCCTCACCGGATTCGCCCTGTCGTGCGACATCTCCACCAAATACGTTGGGTTGTTTGCCTTCATCACCATCGGTTCGGCGGTCGTGATAGACCTTTGGGACCTGTTGGACATCAAGAGGCCAGGAGGCGCCCTCAGCCTGCCCGATTTTGGCAAGCACTTTGCCGCTAGGGCTTTTGGCTTGATCATCATGCCCTTCATCTTCTACCTCTTTTGGTTCCAAGTCCACTTCGCCATCCTGACCCGCTCTGGCCCTGGAGATGATTTTATGACGCCTCAGTTCCAAGAGACTCTCACCGACAACGTCATGCTTGCCAACTCCATCACCATTGACTATTACGATACAGTCACCCTGAAGCACAAGGAGACAAAGGCATACCTCCACAGCCACCCGGATCGCTACCCTCTGAGGTACGACGACGGACGCGTTTCCAGCCAGGGCCAGCAAGTCACCGGATACCCCTTCAACGATACAAACAACCATTGGCAAATCATGCCTGCTGTGGATGACCAACAGCTTGGCCGTCACATCAAGAATCACGACCTGGTCAGACTCCGGCACTTGGTCACGGACACAGTACTGCTGTCTCACGATGTTGCCTCTCCCTACTACCCCACCAACCAGGAGTTCACGACCGTTTCGCTCGCTGAGGCTTACGGTGACCGGGCGGCTGATTCTCTGTTTGAGATTCGTATCGAAAATGGTAAGCCCGGTCAAGAGTTCAAGAGCATCTCGAGCCACTTCAAGTTCATCCACAATCCTAGCAAGGTGGCTATGTGGACACATACGACACCTCTTCCGGAATGGGGCCATAAGCAGCAGGAGATCAACGGAAATAAGCAAATCACCCCAAGCTCGAACGTGTGGCTGGTTGAGGACATTCCATCGCTGCCCGCAGACGATAAACGTCGCGACAGACCGGAGAAAGCGGTCAAAACAATGCCTTTCCTGCAAAAATGGTTTGAGTTGCAACGAAGCATGTTCTGGCACAACAGCCAGTTGACAAGCAGCCATCCTTACGCGTCTCTGCCTTACCAGTGGCCTTTCCTTCTCCGCGGCGTTAGCTTCTGGACGCAGAACGACACACGCCAGCAGATCTACTTCGTTGGAAATCCCATCGGCTGGTGGATCGCCAGCAGCGTCCTCGCTATCTACGCGGGCATTGTCCTAGCTGATCAGTTTTCTCTGCGACGCGGCGTTGATGCGCTTGATCATCGTGAGTTGCTTCTTGAGAAGCCCGTAAGAGCAGGGTAACACAGCTAACCGTTTCTAGGATCTCGCTCTCGTTTGTACAACTCTACGGGGTTCTTTTTCCTTGCCTGGGCGACACACTACTTCCCCTTCTTTGTCATGGGACGTCAGCTCTTCTTGCACCACTACCTCCCCGCACACCTCGCCTCAGCCCTTGTTACTGGAGCAATCGTCGAGTTCATCTTCAGCGCCGATTCCGCTGAAAATGAGGCGGCATACCAAGCCATCAAGGCCGGAAAGAAGCCTGCTGCGGTCAAGCAGCACGTGTCGGCCCGTGAGCGTTATGCTGGCCAGAGCTTGCTCCCCTCTTGGATTGCGACTCTCGTGATTCTGGCCGCCATCGGCGCCGGCTGGTACTTCTTCCTGCCGCTCACCTACGGTTACCCCGGCCTTACCGTAGAGCAAGTTGTGCGGAGGAAGTGGCTGGGATATGACCTCCATTTTGCAAAATAGATGTTGATTCTGGAGCCGGTTGATTCGGCAAAAGAATAGCGTGTCCGCAAGTAGATCAGATCAGGATGGCGAATTATTGTAAGATTTTGGAGTCAGGGCGTGGGGTTGGGGTGGAAGATGTTGGTTCGGGAATACTAAAAGCAAAGATGCCATTTCCTTCCTGCTCGATGTTTGCTAGATAGGTATCTGCCATCTGCCTACTTCCATGACAACACATTATTACTTCCAAAATCTTCACCAAAAGTGATTGGATATCATTGTGACAGAATGGCCATCGTGCCTCACAGATGCGAGTACACTATAACACACAATCCGAATGACAGATAAGTGGCCGGACTTGTTATTCGGCACACCTTTGGTGGGCTGACGTAGTTGGGGTTTGTGTTCAGTTGCTGAAGTCTTCACAATCATTGAAATGTGACTTGTTTATAAATCACGGATTCCGGAAACAGTCGACGCAATGCAGATGCTTGGATGTATTACTGACTCTTAGCTAATGTGACTCACAGCCTGGAGAAGAAGACGTGGTTGGTTGAAGTGATCCAGCTACCCCGCAAGCAAAATATGTCCCCATTCGAAATAAGGAGATGACGAACCTACCTTTCTCTCACCGGCCTTGGAAGATACATAGCTGCTTTGACCAAAAGCGTACCGTGTTCCCTGCATATCTAATGAGTCAAAGATCAGCTGTCTGGCTTTCAAATCCAACCATATTTTAGCGCCAGGTGCATCCCTCAGCGCGGCCCCCGGTTTGGACACCCGAGACAAGAGAAGCAAGTCGGCAAGGGAAGATGGCCTTGCTCAGAAACCCAGATTGTAAGCATGACCGGCCTCGCAGCGCTCTGTCCCTCTCACCCCGCGGGTCTCGCGAGCATATGACGATGCACGCGTTTCCGGCCAGAGGCTGGAAGCGATCCATGAGGCAAGAGGAGACAGGTCCGCGAGGTAGTTCAGACGGCTCTTCCTATTTTATGAGATATAAAGGGTTGCAACCGGCGTTGCGAAGATCATCACAACAAGACCAATCTCCCCTGCTTCTTTTTCTTCTCTCCTTCTTGTCTCGGTGGCAGAGTGGAGAGTGGGGAAATGCAAGGAGCGGAATCAGAACTTACCAGTGAGTGCCATCCTCGAAATTGACGAGCCAGTAACAGGAATGTTGCGAGCAAGCGTAAGATGACGGAATCCCCGGGGATGGCTCCGCAGAAACACAGACCAGCCGTCTAAAGGGAATTTGCCCATCCCCCATCATGTCAATGGTGTGTGGTTGTTGAAGAGGTACAGAATTTAGGTGGGAAGAAATTTTAAGATATAACCAAAAGGTGCCCCACTCCTAGCGCATTGCACGGACCACAAACAATCGATACCGCAGGCAAAAGGTTGAGCTGATGAACTCAGCGCAATGGTATTTCAGTCGAGGATGAGGAGTTCACCTGATTCAGATAATTGGGTTTTGCATGATCACCAAAATTTTAAGTCAACAATGTAGCAAGGATGATTCGTACCAACTTGGAAGCTTCCGTTTGTTTACTGAGACATCTATCTGATTGCACAACAACCGAATTATCCTTCATCAGCGTGTTATTATGAGGTTTCCCAATACTTCATCCACTCAATTCGTTCCCATTAGTGAAAATGAGAAGTCACAAGCCAAAGAAGCAAAACCATACACAGGGGCAACGCAAGCTATTTGGTTACATGACAGAATGACAGCTCATTTTGAGCAAGCCCTCCTCCGCCCAGGAGATCCTTCAATACCATATTCCCAGAAAAATCGCTTCATCACATCATAACATAAAAGTTCATACCCAAACTCCTCCAGGCCTCTTCATCCCATCTAGTGGGGAAGATAAGCACTCATGTCGTGCGAAGACCAGTCAACATTGAAGGTGTTCAGCAAGTCTTGCGAGGAAGGCTGAGAATAGCCAGCAGCTAAGCTTGGAACCTCAGTGGTGAAGAGGGAATCATTGAACATGGGTTTCGAGACACCGCCCCCGGGGAACAAGATGAAGTCGCCACCACTGGCTCCGTGAGAAAGGGCAGAGTAATCCGCATGCTCATCGAACCCTTCATCATTGAGCGATGTTGGTGTGAAGAGCATGGCGTTCGCCTGGCCGATGGGGGACAGATGCGCTGGCTGGGGTTGGCAGAGGTCGGCCGCTGTGAAAGCCGCAAACTGCTGTGCCAGATCCTTGTTGTAAATGTTGGTATGGATCGGAGTTGGCAACTGAACATTTGCGCTGTAAATGTCTTCAAACATGTTGTTGCCGATATCCTGGTAAGCCGAATTGTGGTCCATCCCGGAATCAGTTGACGGGGTGCCATTGTCGATGGGAGAATAGTCCGGAGAGTAGTCCGGAGAATAGTCCAGGGTGATTTCTTGAGGCATCATGTTCAAGTCATCAGTCTGAATATATACAGGGAAATCGATGTTGCTCCTGTAAAATTGATGGTTCCAGTCATCAGGCGGGGTAGCGACGCCCATGCTGTGCTCGCTGGAAGGGGTGGGGAGGTTTTGCAACTGGGGAGTGGGGTGGCCGGAATTGCCACAGATGCTGGGGAGAGACCCGGACTTCTTGCCATTGGTCTTGGTTCGCACATATGTCCACCCGTGGGCTTTCTCCATGTGTTGTTTGCAGTTGGACTCGCGCTTCGACTTGTACGGGCAGGGCTTGTAGTGACACTCGTACATTGGCGGGGCAGACGAGTGCTTGTCGTTATGGTGACGATCCATCTCCTTCTCTGTTGGCCACCCATACTCGTGGTACTTGCAGGTGGGAACAGGGCACTTCCAGGGGCGGGAGTGAGTCTTCTCGTGCTTGGTCAGATCGCAAGGGCGCTTGAACTCCTTGTTGCAACCTGTCTCGCGACATTTCTTGGGAGCAAGCTCCTCAGGGCTGGCGTTCTTCTTCCGCCGAGCCATGGAGCGCATGATCTCTTCCTCATCCTCAAGCTGCTCACTTGCCGAGCGCTTGATTCGCACCGAGCCCTCAGCGTCTTCCTCGACAGACTCAACCACCTTTCCTGTGGCGATAGAGATGGCTTTGCCATTCTTCTTGACGCGAACCAGCTCAGCAGGGCGTCCATTCACATGGATGCCACCGTGCAGCTTGATTTCATCAGTACTAGATAGGGTGTTAGCGAATGATGCGGTGCAAGGTGGGACGAATAATGCATACGGGTCAATATCCATCTCATCCGGCTGTTCTCCGTTCTCTTTGGCGTCAGCAAGCTGTTGAGCGTAATGGCGAATTTGGTCGATCAGATCAATGAAATAGCCGTTTGTGTAAGGGAGGTCGCGAGGGCGGGTTTGTTCGCGGTCGCTGAGAAACTCAACAGTCGCCTGGATGCATCGAATCGTCGTGAGGCAGAAGTCGAGGTACAATCCAGCGGACTTGGCATTCTCCTTTAAGAGCAGCGCACGGTAAGCATCCCCTTTAGGACCCTTTTCAACTGCAAGTTCACTTACCGGAGCGACGAGAAGTAGAGTCTTCTCAAGATCCCTGAGGCATAGTATCTCCTTCTCCTGGATCTTCCTGGGGCATTCGAGAACAAGCGGGTGAAGGTCCTTGAAGGACGGCTTGGCGAGCAGGGGCTTCAAGGTGTGTTCGATGATACGGCTGGTTGCGCGAGCGCTGAGACCTGGGGGAGTCTCTGTTGTTGTGCTGCGGGCTGCGGCAGATCTGGTGACTGCTGAGACCTTTACGCTCTTCTCTTTCTTAGAGGCGGCAAGCTTCTCGTTTGTCGAAGCAATCGAAGTGCCGAGACCGCTGTCAGACTCATGGTAACGAGAAGGGCGGCGGATGCGAGGGCGAAGCACCCGGCGTTCGACATCAGGCTCCTTGCCCATGATTGTGTCGAGGGTGTGATCGAGCACACCACGAGGGATGGGACAACTGTCGTCGCGAAGGGCGGGTAGGGATGACGAGGTGTCACGCGAAGCTGACATCGTCTTGTCGATGTTGCCGCAAGTCAAGGCAGCACGACGGCGATACGAATCGATGACATCGTCAAGGTTGGTCTGAGACCGGCGGGGGAGCGATGGTGGTCTGAAGGTGGTCTCCGTAGAAGGAGGAGAGGTGGGAGAATGAAAGGTTGCTCCCTTCCTCAGAACCATGTTGGTCTTAAGGGTCAGAGTCCTCGACTCCGAGCGAGTCACCGGTGTCCTACGAGGATTGGACGACATGATTGCCGGTGAGTGTGGGGTGGGCTTAGGCCTTCAGCGATGGAAAGCGGGTGGGAAACTGTGTCAGGTCCGGATGTTAGTTATCTATGTGTTCGTTGAAAGGCTGAGGAACGCAAGTGTGAGTCACAGATGGGCATGAGACGCCATATGCAATGGTGTTCCAGCGCGTTTGCGCGGATATGGGACAGATCGCAGGCGGGATTGGTCAATCCGCAAAACCAAGAGCGAGATATGACACCGAGGGGAGTGCAGAAGCGAGAAAATCGACAAGGAGCAAGAAACCGGTGTGACCTACCTTTGCTTGGAGCACACTGGCGGGAAACCGGGAGACCCAGCGCTCAAGGCGACTTGGGGGGGTTGACGGACCAGGACGTGATGTGCCCTAGGATCCGACAAGTCTTGGAAGCCAATGTAGATTAAAGGGCGGATCAAGAACAAAGGGGCGCCGAGCAGCTCAGATGTTGGCAGATGGACGCTGACGGAAGAAGATGGAAAACAGGGTGCACGCAGGGCGAACAGAAAATAATCGCGACGGGGGAGGAGACGACGATATGAGTCCGGCCGGCCGTGCTGGACGGAGCTGCGTTTTGAGCTTTGCAAACGGGATATCAAGGGGCGGCCTCAGGATGGAAACAGGGTAAAAAGAAAAAGAGGAAGAGGGCGGGGATAGAACAGTTTGTTGAAGGACTTGGGAACGAGGTTTGTCGTGAGACGGGCTGGCGGGAGCGGAGGATGGACGATGAGAAATGCAAAGACGTCCAGATGTTGCTGCCTGCTCTGTCGACCGGGATGGGTAAAGCGTGCCCTTGGAGAAAAGTGGGTCAAGGCGGCGCAGCTCCAAGCACGATGTTGCTGATTGGCGCAGCACGAATCCTTCCAATTGTAGCATCCGTGAATGCAATGCGCAGCGCCAATGCCACCCCGATGATAGCGACGGTTGGCTGCAATGTCAAACGACACTGGCGCCGGCTGCGCAACGATAAGAGACGTTAGAGGGGGAGGTGGCCGAATTGGGGTCCTCTTGTTCCCGATGGCTTGCTGTTGCTGACACGCGCCATGCTTATTGGCAAACCCGCGGCGAAAACGATGTGCTCCATGGCCGTTCCTGGCAGCTCAACAGACACAACCCCGTCGTCGAGTACCTTGCTAACAAACCCAATCCGGTGACAACGGCTGGCCCAAGCTTACATGAGCCCCCAGTGTATCTCGACTTCCGGCCCAGGCTAGACTTGACATTACACAGTACACACAAGCACCGTTCTGTCTCGAGGCAGACGAATTCTTTGAGTGTCCTGCGCTGCAATCGACAACTGGCAGCCAGCCGTGCCGGCACTGGACGCGCAGAACATGACGAAGATGGAGAAATATGTCTACCTACCGATTAGGTATGTAATCCACCATCTTCATGCCCAAACCGGAGCTGGACGACAATCCGGGTCAGATTTGGGACGCTCTCTGGAGAATCAAGGCCAAGCCCGTCCATCAAATTGATACATCTGAGGCTGGCGAAGAAGCGGGCGGCGCAGACCAACCACAGCTTTTGTTACACTGTATTAGCAAGAGTGCGCGCGATAGCAAGGCAATCAAGGACCTTAGGACTTGTGGCCCAACACTTGACGAGATTGTTTGCGTCAAATCCCGGGTCAGAGTAGCGCGAGATGGGGCTTCTGTTGATCTTGAAGTGGAACCGACTCTCGAACAACAGCTCCGAAATCTGCGGAGACACCCCATCGCAACATCGTTGTACACAGTCGTGGGCGTGTCCTGCGGGTTGGCCCCTTCCCACCGGTCCTGTGGTGTTCCAAAACCCCAGCCTTTCCGCGACTCAGCCCCATCGCGCTCCACTCATAGACTGCGGAAACGCTTCGCCCAATGGTGCCGTACGGCGTCCAGATCAAGTGGTTCGTCATACCACCCACCGAGTGACACGAAGCTAACCCGCCAATCCTTAAGAGGTGTGGCGCAAATGCTTTCTCTTCTGTGAGGGAGAAACCGTTTCAGCAGAAGAGTGCTGCAGGAAGAGTCCTGTCTGTTTGCATCAGAGTCGCAACCCAATGCTCCCTCCGTCCTCACCACCCCGCCTCTATCCCCGGACTGCCTCAGATGTGGAACACGCCGGCCCCCACACCAAACCTTTGTCCCGTCCTCAACATCCATGGATCGGAGTCACGTTCAGATGATGTCCAGCTTGCCTTAGTTTCTGTCCGGACGCGAGGCAATCTATCACGACGAGGAAACCTAGCCCCACACGAGATTCCGACACGAATGCAGCGCCGCCAAAGATCAAACCCCTTTCGGACTCGTGTTGGTGCAAACGACATCCATCTAGTCTGTCCAGAAACATGACCACGAGTCCCTCATTTGCGGTGATATTTGCCCCCCCCCCCCGAAAAAGTCGCCGGGTGGCATCAATCGGCAAGTCTCTTGTCTGCTTCTGAGGTGCAGAATGGCGGGCGTCTTCGTCATCCACCTACCCACCCACCCAAGCCGACCTGCAGCTCGCAACGCACGCTGCAGGCCCTTAGCATCCAGGCCTAATAAAAGAAACTTGGCGGTGGACTCTCCCGTCACGTTGCCCCGTCCCCACCCCTCTTCTCCATTATGCACAACTGTGCTTGTCTCGTCAGCCCTGCCAAGAGCGCGCGCGGCGGTGGACTCTCGCCACGCAAATCGCGCAAGAGGAGGCAGTCTCCACCCCCTTTTGGGTCTCCCCAGGAAAGCCGGACATCGAGACACACGAGGGCGGGATGCAGGGGACGTGCCCTCTCCTCAACTCCCCCTCGCATTGGATGGCGTGCATCTCTCGCGTCTCCCTTGCGGCCAGATAGGCGCGCTACCTACCTACATAGCTAGCTTTTACTCGAAGAGAAAGAAGAGAATAAAACGTCTTCAGACATTTTCGTCGCGGTTCGATCTCGGTTGCCTGTCGACGCTCGGTTCAGACCCGTAATGTGAATGTAACCTGAAATCAGCCCTCGATGGACGAACTTGCCGACTCCATCCGAATCGGGGCAAGAAACAAGAACGATGGCTTTCTTGTCCTCGCAGAAAGCTGTAGCCTTCACGGCATTGCGTGTCGCCGATGATCGCTCGGGGCATATGCAAGTATCAGTAACCTGAGCAGCCCTCAGAAAATACAGAATGTAGGTGCCTGAAGACTCAGACGAGGAGCTCCCGCAGCGGGGACTCGCGTTTGTTGCGGGGTCGGCTAGGTTGCCCATTCTCTCTGTCCCCATTCGCCAGCATCAAAAGCAGCAAGGGACGGTAAGGTACGCAAGCGATTAGCTAACACTCGCTGGCTTTCGGGGGTTCGCCCGAGTTCTTGATTTGCCCGTTTTTGTATTGTATCCGTGATCATTGTACACGAGCAGGCCCCGGGACAAATGTCGAACTTCTTTCTGTGACTAGTCAATAGCGGCTAGGTAGGTATCTATCTACTGTCCCGAGTTATCTAGACTGCATCGTGTAAGCAACAAGTCCGGAAACCTCAAGAAATTTCAGCCACGATTTCCTTTCTCCGGCATCCATTTGTGCTTCGTTCAGTGTTCTTCTCAATCTATGTCATCGGCCGTCGCCATTCACTCCTTTCTTCCAACAAATCGCTTCCCCGCGCTCTCATCACTTTCGTGAACCGAACTCTGCCTCGTGCTCCCTTGCCGTCTTTGAACCACTCCTGGAAAATATCTTGGCTCATGGCCTGCGAGATGCGGCTCTACCATCCCATCGCCATCAGCCGCCGTGGATACCGCCAGTGGTGACGCTGTGGTCGGGCTCGCAAAGATCTGCGACTGGCTCATCGACCCGTTGCTGATACCGCTGCTGGTATCGACTGAGCGGCCAAGAGCGTACGCAGGTAGTGACACATGGCTCTGTTGTTGCTTTGAATCAAGCCCCACCGTTACTGTCGTAGTATTGGTTTTGGCCGAGAGCGCGGGCGATCGAAGTCCCGCATGTTGCGATGCGGCTCCGTTGAGGTCATTGGGGACGTCTGTGACCATAGCCGTATATCTCTCCACCCTGGATTGGTAACCGTGTCAGTGATCAGCCAGGGGGTCATCGCTATGCTTCAGGAAAGGCAGCCTTACATCTTGCGCTCCTCCAAAAGCGTGCGGTACCGAAACTCCTCACGCCTATCCGGCACGTTTGTTTTTACCATTGTGTTCCCCTTCGCTCCGGACTGATTGAAGGTCGGCCCAAGCCATTGCTGTTTGATGGAGAACTCATAGCCGCTCTGCTTCACCGAGTTTTTCGCAAGCTCGCACATATCCACGGGACTGAGCTTGTAGATCTGGGCTGCTACCGCATATTCCTCAATCAGCGGTTCCTTGGTGAAGGCGAACTGGAGCGGGTCGTCTGTAGAGAGCGAGACGTTGAGACCGCGCTTGAAATATTGATGAAAAGGGTTACGCTCGTACGCGAGAAAGAGAGCATTGTTGCTGAGTGGCGACATGGCAATGCCTATCTGATCAAGGTAGTAGATGTACTGGAGGAGGGGGACTTTGCGAAGGAGAAGTCCGTGGCTGATACTGTGGCAGCACAGAGCAGCCGCGGCGAGATGCTCGCTGTCGCCCGCCTCTCCGCAGTGGGGACGAAGCACAAAGGTATTAAAGCCCCTCTGCTTACGGTATGCGTTCAAGGACGTCATGTTGGCGAACAGGTAATATATCCAGTACGTGTACGGCGGGTTTTGCTTAAGGTCCCAGAGCTTTGGAACAGGAAACTTCTTCCACAGCCTTCGCTCGACCTTGCTCTCATCGTCAACACTGTCGAACCCTACCACACGCTGTAGAAAAACGTGCAGCTTCGGGTGGCTTGAGGGATCCTTGGTGACCTCAAAAAGGGGTTGGAAGATGTTCTTGACAACCTGGTCAAATGCGTTCATCATGCCACTAGCCTTGTACACATCAAACAGCCGCGGTATCTGGATGAGCCAGCGGACGTTATGTGAGAAGAGTTTGTTGTCCACAACCCAAGCTGCGAGTTTGTCCCACTCGTCCAGAGACCTGCCGTAGATCGAGATGCGCCATTCGACCATCTGATACTTGCTAGACTCCAGATCCGCGATGACCTCTTTGGTGATCTCAGCCAAGTAGCGGCCATTGATAAAATTGTCTGTCTTGAGGAAGATAGTTCGGAGTCGCGACTCGCCAATCGGGTTGTATTTGAGGTTGAACTTGTCAAAGCGGTGGAACGAGTCCGTATGGGCGTGCATGTCCAACGTATCGATGCTAAGATCGTATGCTGTGAGGTTGATACTCTCAAACACCTCGGCGAGAGTCAAGTGCTTGCCATCTCGGAACAGGACGATTTCGTCAGGGTATTTCTTCATCTTGTACTTGATGAATCGTAGCAAGTGCTTCTGGTTCATACAGGCAGAGTGGTGAACGTGAGTGTCGACCTTTCTGACATTGTAGAAGTCGCGGTGGGGGACTTTTTTGCTGTCGGCCGTCTCTTGGTATTCGTTCAGTAGGGTATACAAACTGAACTTGCCCTCCAAGTACTGCAGCCGCCGGAAGGCAAAGCTCTTGCTGGGACCGTCAGAGGAGACCGACAGGATGTCTTCCAGATCTACATAGTACTCCTTGATGGTAGGAACGTTGACGATTGGGGAGTCGGCGGCATCGGACTGGGCATTCTCAAAGACTTGGTAGACGCCGTTGTCGTCCAACCGAAAGGTCATTTCACTTCGGCCCGGCAGGGGCAATACGTCCTCTATTTCAAAGTCCTCTCCAATGTCCTGCCCCGGCTTCCGCTTTCTCCCGCTCGATTTGCGGGGTGTCCCAGGGGCGTCGGAGAACTGGTCGCCAGGTCGCTGTTTCTCACTATTCAAGACCAGGCTGTTCTGGAGGCTGTTGCTAAGACTGTTCGCGCCTTGCGAGCCACGCATAGCCTTTTCCCGGTCCTCGGTCCAGGCGGGCTCCGGGGGGCTCGGGTAGATGTTCCAGCCGGCGTCGTCCTTCGGGTTGTCACTGGGTCCCTGGAGCGACAGTCGCATGTACTTGTGCCGGAGGTCCAAGAGCTTCTGGATGTTTTGGAAGATGGTGCTCAGCTCCGCAGTGATCTGAGGGTCTGCGTCCATGTACGTGCTGCTGCCGATGCCTGCGACGGCACCGCTGTTCAGCAGCATCTGCTGCTGGACCGCGGGGTCGATCTGATTCCCGGGCAAGGAGGCGGCGGCAGCGGCGGCTGCTATTACGCTGCCAGGATCGGCGTGACTACCACGGCTCGGGGGGCTGGCGACATTGAAGAGGCTCGGGTCCCTTCTGAGTGTATAGCCATTACCTACCTCGGCGACCGGGCTGGGGTCAACATCTAGAGACTTGACGCTCCCCGAGGACGGGTTGAAGCCGGGGAAGTCTCCCGGAATCTGGCCCAAGGCGGATGCGAGGCCAGCCGACGACATGATGGGGCTTCCATGGGGGGTAATTTGAGCGGTATGCATCTGGCTGCGGGTCTCGGCCTGGCTCCGCTGGTAGAACAACTTGGCATCGGTCTGTGTCAATTGGCGCTCAGAGACTCGGTCATAGAAGGCAGTCTTTTTGGGCAGATCCCGAGGGAGCATGCCCTCCTGCATGTCTACTTCAATTGTAGCCATGTGGTCGGCATCCGATGGTGGCTGGTCGTGACCGTCGCCGTGGGGTCTTCCGCTCTCCGACTCTGTGTCACTCTGCTCGTGTGTCGCGAAGTCCTCGTCATCCGAGTAACCTGGCAGCTGCGCGGCTGGGAGCTTGGGCGACGTTGAGGCGGGCGAATCTAGAGCATCCGGAGTTGAGTGAGCCAACTTGCCCCTGGCCTCGGCATTCACATGGCATGTTGATCGGCTGGCTAACGGAGCGTCTGAACTTACCGGCCATGGCTCCACCCGATCTTGAGAAAGAAACGCAGATGTCTAGTAACTGCCTATCCAGTACCTCGGGACGAAGGGATGGCTGCAGGTACAAAATCCGTAGTGTCAACGTCGTCGTGCCCGTTGTCACCGTCTTTTTATTTAGCTCGGGAAAGCGTTGAAACGACCAGTCACCGCAGGTGCCGAGCTAAAAGGCTGCTCGGCTTCCTTGGCACACTAGGTTACTTGCGGGAGCGGCAGGCCTGCAAGTGGCTTCCTTAGCGGCTTCTATCGGCTCCTCCTGCCGTGCCGTCCTTTGTGGATCGTCATTCAACTGGTCAATTCGCAACGACTTGGGACCGACAACACGGGACAGGGCAAAAAGGGACATTAGGTATAGGGGCTCATATAATATATCATAATATATGTCGGCCGGTTTCTATCTCGGGGGTGACGGAGAAACGAAATAAATGTGAAAGGGGAACAAAACAAAAGTAAAAAGGCTCAGCTTGCTTGCCAACGCCGACTATTCGGAGGGGAGGGCCGGTTACCTCGACGCATGGTAGAGCCTGGTGCTCTGGGGGCTTTTGGTGCCCTTTTCAGGAAGTCCTCAAGGAGCTCCTTGTCCTTGCCCTGTGTCTGTGTCTGCGTCTGTGGCAATGGTGGCAACTCCTTTGCTGTCCGTGTCCGCAGGAGAGGACGTGGGAGTTCGAATAGCGGCAATGGCGGCAACTCTTTCAAGAGGTTCGGAGCATATGGAGCAACCCGGGGCCGGCTCGGGTACGGTGCCGTTCTGTCCGCTGCTTGGGCTAGACACTCCGGGCATTGTGTGTTGCTTCCGGGGCAATTCACCGGAACCACGTCGCAATCGCCAGGGAGGTCAAAAGCCTTTTTGAGGAGACGAGTGAAGTAACGACGTAGCCCAATGCATTCGGTGTCTGAAATATGCTCTCGTTCTAGTCTTGAGCGTTCAGCATGGCATGGCTCATCGATGACGATGACGCTGTGTTTTTCCCTGCAATCAATGTAGGTGACTCTTCTCTTACCTTTGCACATCGCTGCCTCCGGTATTGCTGTCTGTAAAATGATCGAACTGAAGTGAGATGAGCGTGCAGGCAGAAGCACTTTGGTAGTACAAGACTGTACTGTCTTCTGACTTTCAGCTCTCAGCATCATGGTGGCAGAGAGGGGCTATTTAAGCCATTCCAAGTGAGCAGTGAGCAAGTAAATGAAACCAAGCAGCGGACAACGCCACCCTGCCCTTTCGAGTCGCGAGCTCCAAGCATTGTCCCCTCAAAGACAAGTTATATTTTCGGCTATATAGAGCTCCATGAGCTTTGTCTTAGGAGCAGGACAAAGGGGGGCCTTTTGATTGATCATCCTCGGCATCGGAGAGATACCTCACAGATAAGGCAGGTTATTAGTGCTGTGTACTTTTTGCAAGTTGAGGTAAGTGATAGATCATGATTCACAGGCTGAAGAACGTACCCGGTCTAGAAAAGGCCAAAAGCCTCTCGTCGATACGGATCAGACTGACAAGATTTATTCCTGCTTGGGACAACGTCAAAAGCGGCTCAGCGGTGCGTGGGCTCCGCCAGGTTCTCCCCACCAGGGAAAAGGGGACGTATTACCTGAGCATAATCCAGTGGAGCATTCGATCTGCTCAGTCCCCAAGCGAGAAGCGAGGCGTCATGCCGGAGCAGCAACTGCTCAAGCCATCTGCCAATGGCAAGTTCTGGCACGTACACAAGAAGGTAATGGGCCGTACATGTACGCCACAGGTCACTCGCCTCTTGCCCATTGAGCGACACCACTGGAAATCAGCCGCTGCTATGCCGCACCTCTAAGAAATCAGGCAATATCTCTGTCTCCCAGAGGACATGTCTGTATCTGTAATAGTGCTCGGACTTGTGGGCAGGTGGATAAACGCTCGCTCCCACGTGGCCATTTCGGCCCCTTGGCTTGTTTCTCTGGCTGATCAGATCAACTTCAGCGGCATCAATTTATGTCCCCGGATCCCCACTCCCTGTCTCCATATTATGGATACGTGGATGCAGGGTGATAGGCTGTTGTTTAGGCCTAATCGTCGGCTGCGCAAGTGGTCGCCGTTGAAGTCTGCGCCTAGAACTAGATCGCACGTGATGAGGAGGACGAGGATGACCTCTCGCCCTCGCCCAAGCCCACTCTCGCAAGTGTGGACACTTGCATGAAGATAGAACATATTGAAAATGCCACAGCTGCACATACTTGAAGCCCTCGATGATTGTTCCCCTGTGTAAATCTTGCTATAGATTGAATTGAGTTGGAAATTGAGTTGTAATATATGGGCGGTACTCGCGATGTAAAAAACATGCGCCAAACCATCAAATCAGCCCTCGTCGTCGCTGTCTATCAAAATACGCCTCCTCATTCGCCCTTTTGAGGGCGGAGATGGTCTAACAATGTCCTCGTCTTCGGGTTTGTCATCAGTCGTCTTCCGCGACTCACCCTGATTCCCACTGCCCATTAGAATGTCAGGCATGTCGTCGTCAGATGTTCCATCGGTCTGCGTAAACTGTAGTGGAACAAAAAAGGGGTTATCCGAGCCCTCTCGGCCCTTGGTCGGCCTGGGAGTTATGGGGGAAGTCGATGGCCGCAGCATACTGGACGTGATTTGGTTGTCATCGACAACGAAACCAACAAGATCCCCGCCACTGTCAGAGTCATCCGTGATTTCCAGGTCACTAGTACGATTGCAATCGTCACCCATATCCTCCACATGATCACCAACCCGCCTGAGGGCCTTCCCACCTTGCTGCTTTTTGCCCCGGACGGTGCTACCGCGTGAGCGTCTCACACTCTTAACTTTGTTCCCACCACCATCATCACCGCACTTGTCCTCTTCGTCAGTGCCATCCAAGCCTTCATCGAAAAAAGCTCGCGCTGTGCCAATCATCGTTGGATTGGTGGCCTTGCCTGTCTTTTGGGCCGCCACCTGCCGCTTTTTCTTCGGTTTAAAACCACCGTCATCCGTAAGGTCCACTGCACGCTGTCTCTTATACGCGGTACCCAGCGCCTCATGAATGCCATCCGTATCCTCCGCGAAGGGAGTCACAGGTAAGCTCTTCCATGCTGATCCATCCAGCTCATCATACCGTTCAGTATAGTGTTCGGGCTCGACTTGGTACTCCCCGAGCGTCTTGAACATTTGGACACATCTTTTTGTGTAATCTCCATGCTTCAGTATAGCGGTGCGGCGGAGTGTTCGCTGCGCTGCAGGACAAACGCCGAGGTTCGGAGCGCTGACTTCCTCCATGTCATTACGTCGGAATGGAAGGTCCCGGTAAAGCTTGTTGAGCTCGTCCATTTGCGACTGGCTTAAAAGGACCTTATCATGGTCGGGCAGGGGCACAAGATCTCTGTACTCCTGCGGAGACTTGGGCTTGGTGATCTGCCTCTTAGGCTGGCCAAATGCCGAAGCCTTCACAAATCCCGTCTCCACACCGTCAGGCATGTTGAACTTCTTCTTGGCCGGCTTCTTCCTTAGCCCGGCCGCTGTCTTCTTTGGCTCGGGAAGGGAAGGATCTTGAGTGTTCTCGAATGGGATATCGACGTGACGCTTTTCAACTTCGGGTTTGATGTCCCGGGGAATTATTCGGGCCGAGAGATCGTGACGGAACGCAAAGCGACTGCCTTCGCAAATGAGCTCTTGCATCTCCTGGTAGTTTCGCTTAGCCTCGTTGAATTTGTCCTCCTCCTTGCCCTTCATGAGCAAAAGAACGATGTTACCAGCCCTTTTCCTGCCCGTCCGCCCCATCCGTTGCAGCATACGAATGGGCGACGCAGATGCGTCATAGCACACAATCAGGTCGACCTGTCCAATGTCGAGGCCCTCTTCGCCGATGGAGGTGGCAACGAGAACATTGAACACGCCGCGCTTGAATTTTTCAATCGTCTCAATCTGTTGCTTCTGCTTCATACCCTCACTTCTTTTTGAGTCGGCCTGCCCCACAAACACGGTAGCGCTCACGAGTGGCTGTTTATTCAAAAGACGCACGATCTCCTCAGCACTGTCCCGGAATTCGCTGAATACAATGACTCTTGTGGCAGAACCTTCGCCGGCGTCGACAAAATGGTTGACAAGCGTATTGCAGAGGTAGGACAGCTTCGGGTGCCCATTAAACCCATCCAGCTTCATCCATCCTTCGATCATGGCCATCATCTCCTGGAAGCTCTCATCGTTAAGAAGCTGCTTCCTATATTTTGAACCTTGTCCACCCTTTTTCTCCTCGCTGCTACGAAACTCGGCCAGATTGTGGTAGAACGGCTTGATTCCATGGAAGTTCAGCAACTTGATCGAGTGCGATAGACTCTGTAGAATGCCGAACACAGCAATGGTCATAAACTTCAACCCTTGGTTCGCATGCTTGCCTGCTCCACCTAGCCAGTCTTGTCTCGACCGCATAAGGCCGTATGTTGTCAAACTCATAGGATCCTTTCCGAAATAGATATTCTGGGCGCTTAGCTTGTCCACAAGAGGCTTCAAAGCCTTTGAGAATAGCTCTTTGACCCTCTCCATCTCATCAGATGGATCGAACGTGACCATGTCTGTGTTCCGAGAGTGGACGTATTGCCGGATATCAATCGACTCCTCGGTCCTGATCTCCACGTGTGAGATACCGAGGTTGTCAATGACATCCTGTACAGCTTCGACCGATGACCCAGGCGTGGCTGTTAGCGCGAGGACACGGAAGCTGTTGGAAAAGCGCCTTATAAACTCGACAACCTTGACGTAGGCGTAGTCGCCGGTTGCGCGGTGAGCCTCGTCAATGACAAGGAGAGCGATCGACTTCGGATCTGCATAGCCCTTCGACAAATCGTTCATCAGGGTCTGGGGGGTCATAAAGAACAGCCGCCGATTCTCCCACTCGCCTTCCCGAAGGACTGGAGGCGTCTCGCCCGTGAGGAGCGTGGCTTGGGACCGTGGGATACCGGCAACACTAAGGCATGCCTGAACCTGTTGCGAGGCCAGCGGCTTCGTCGGCGCGACAAACACGACCTTTGCCTGCTTGGTCCAGCGGAGAAAGTTCAGAATGATGGTGGCGGCAATGAAGGTCTTGCCAAGACCGGTGGGTAAGGCTACCAAGGTGTTGTTGAACAGCCCGCTCTTGACGATGCTGAACTGGTAGTCTCGGATAGCGCCCAGGTTGAGTGGGTAGACCCATTTGCTGAGCTCATCGGGGACAAGCTCGTGATGTGTTGGCACCTCTGGGGGCAGGTCGGCGCGGAACGGCTTATTAGATCCGCGGGCCTGCGACTGAGATGTGTCGCTATGGTTTAGTGTGCCACCCCAAAGAGTGGTTTGCCGGAAGCTTTGGGACGTGGATGTCTGGCCCAAGAGCCGCTGGACTGGACGCGTGACGGCGGGGTTTGCCAGTGCCGGGAACTGAGAACCGCTCTGGCCATTTTGAAATCCGCTCGAGGTTCCAGAAGCCTGATCGAGAGCCAGCATCAGGTCCTCGTCGGGAATGTCGTCAAATTCATCGTCGTCCATTGCGCACGCCCATTGGCCGGGTTGTGAGCTCGGTTGTCTGTCGTAGGTGGCTTGGGTCGCGTTATCTGTTGCAGAGTGACGCGCCTGGAGCAGGGATCACGCGGTGAATCGCCAGGGCACGTGAAGTTTGCGGCGTCCAGCAGCCAACTGCCTTCTGCCGCCCCTCCATATCCACTCATTCAGCCAATTAGAAGCTTCTAGTGTGCCTGGAGTGACCTAAAAAGCGGGCCTGAGTCAACCACACAAAGGCTTTGCAGCTTCGCGGAGCGTTCGAGGTCGACTTCAACCTTCTCACAAAGAACGATCAAGCTAAAGTTAGACGTGGGCACTTTGTTCTCACGCAAGCGGCAAACTGGGGAGGCTTTCCTTTATTTGCCATCTCACTCTTTTCATATTTGTTCGCCCACATCGACCTCCAAGCCCCGTTTGGTCCGGGCAGATCCATCGCCAACTTTCCTCCTCACTACCAAAGGCCGCCAGTTCGGACAAAGCAACACAGGCCAAAAGGGCAGGAAATCCCGCTCCGTCAGCGACGAAGCCCACACCCATTCGTTGTCATTTTTCCCCCGAGAGAGTTATTTAGGTTCGCCTGTCTGCGCCGGATCGCCAGAAGTCGCCCACTTCTCTGAACGTCATGGCTCCGACCGGGCCTCGCAATGCCACTGGCACCCATCGAGCCCCAGGCCGCACCACTCATGGTGGCATCAGCAAGCGCCGTAATGCAGGCAAAACCGACCGAGATGGTGACGTTGCCATGGACGCACCTGCAGGCAGTGGACAAAACGGAGGCGCAGCTCAGGGACGCGGCGGGATTCGTGGAGGCCGCGCCGGAAAGGGTAGAGGATCAACACGAGCATCGTCACGAATCGCGGATAATGTCAAGAACTACGTTGGAGGTCGCAATTCGGTCGCTACCTCAAAGGCGCACTTCTCCAAGGTGACTCTGAAGGTCCACGGCTTTCGTGAGAGCAAGGCTGCGGGTAACGAGGATGGCGGACGCCGCTCCCTACTTGATTTTCTTGAGCGCAAAGCTTCTAAAGACAAGAAGGTTACAATTGGCAAGGTACGAATTGTTTCCCAGAACATTTAGCATCGGGGAGGATGCATTCTGACCGATGATAGAGCATCATGGACAACGATTATTTCTGGATTAGCGTTAGTAAGGACGATGTCCCAGACTTGCTGCGTCTCTCCGGATATGTCTATGCTGGCGCCCCGATTACTATCATGGAGACGGATGAAAAGATGCCGGAGATCTCGTCGACAACGCTCGAGTTGAAGACCAAGTTAACCGAAGTCCTGGCCAAGCGCTACAACCCGGAGCAACGATTACTTGATCTGTCAGCACTTGGCGCAGACGAGATTCTCAGAAATATGGACGTGTTTAGCCAAGGGTCAAGAGCGGAGAAGGCCTTCAGGGCGCTGCTACGGGTTGCTACAGAGCAGTACAAGACAGCCGAGGAAAAGAATGAAGCCTTTCAGGCCGTGTCTATTGCTCGCAACGATATCAACGACGTCGGTCAAGTCTTCCAGCTAGCAATTGATCTTCCCGGCTTGAAGCGATTGGATCTTAGTGGCAATAACCTCGACACACTTGCCAAGATGTCTAAGTGGCGGCATCGCTTCAAGAACCTCGAGGAGCTTCATTTGGTAGGAAACCCTGTCACAACCGTGCAGGACTGCACCTCAGAGCTGCTCAAGTGGTTCCCATCTCTGCAAAATCTCAACGGACAACAGGTCAGAACTCCACAAGAGGTTGCCGAGTCGTTGAAGGCCCTGCAACCGACACCAATCCCACAGCTGCCTTCCAATCTGCGGGACGGCGACAATAATGTGGCGCCGGCATTCTTGCAAGCGTTTTTCCCCATGTTTGACACTGAACGAGATCGCCTCGTTTCCGAGTTCTACGACGACGACTCGTGGTTCTCCATCTCTGTCATGCCGGGTTCCGGTCGGTCACTTCCGTGGAAATCCTACATGAAATTTTCGCGCAACATCCAGAAAATTGGCAGTCGCTCATCCGCGACACAGCAGCGTCTTTTTACCGGAGGCAGCCTTATCGCCGACCTGTGGAAAGCCCTGCCTCCCACTCGCCACCCTGGTATGGATCAGCCAGGCCAGTGGCTTATCGACTGCCACACCTTCCCACATCTCGCCGACCCCTCTGGGCAAGGCTTCGCAATGGGTTTGATTATCATCGTTCAGGGTCAGTTTGAGGAAGCCGATCTATCGGTTAATCTGTTTGGGACACGAACCTTCTCGCGCACCTTCATTCTTGGTCCGAGTAAACCAAACAACCCACCTCCTCAGCACCCTTACCGAGTGATCAGCGATCAACTCACGCTTCATAATTGGACGCCGGCACCAACGCCGACACCAGCTTCGACACTGGCACAACAGCAAGCCGCGGCTCCTGTTGCTACTGCTGCTGTCGCCTCGCAGGTTAACCCGGTTCTAGCCGTCCAAGTCGCGATACCAGACGAAGCTCTCAAAGCGCAACTGGTTCAGGAGCTGTCAAAACTGACTGGCATGACGGCTGAATACTCAGAGCTATGTCTTGCAGGCGCCGCAAACTGGAACTTTGAACTCGCTCTCAAGTCGTTCGAGGACCAAAAAGCGAACCTGCCTGCATCGGCCTTCATCTCGGCTGCCTAGGGTATCTATACGGTAAAACACGGTTGTAATTGCAAGGCGCAGGCATGGATCAGGAGAACTTAGGAAAGGAAAACATGACAGACAGCTGATTACATCGACTTGGAGCCTCCCAGGAGAGTATCCTTGGGGCGGGGAGGACATACCGTACTTGATCGGCATCAACTGGAACGGCGGGCGGAGGAGGTGTTACTGGGCAGACAATTTTTGCAGATGACGGTAGTCTGCAGCATATGATACCACGGTTTTTATTTGTTTATACCAAAAGGAATGGAGTTTGGGGCATGGCGGCAGCTCAAGAGCTGACTTTTGCTTGCCTGGCTCATCCAACAGAGCTTGTTATGTTCTTCGGGCTTTTTTTTATTGTACTTGGTAACCACATTTCCGGGGAGCGACAAGAATTAAGTCTTTTGCCTCAAGCTCTTTCCTGCAATAGTCTGATGAGCCGCAAGCCGCGCGCTCCAAGTTGTCCGATTTCCTACAATGAGAGGCCGACTGGCCGTCACGCTGCTCACATGAGTCTTGAACTAGCTGGGTGCCGGGCGCTTATATGGCCAGCGCAAAGGAACAGCCTCCCAATCCTGTGCATCTTCTGCATTCCCGCCCGCAACCCATGCTTAGTGCTCCTTCGACAGATGGGCGATAATGATCTTGTATGCGTCATGACCAGATCTTGATCTGCAGGACCGAGCAAAGCGCGTGCATACTGTCAAAACATCAGGATTTAGTCTCGATGTTGCCTCGCGCAGAAACAAATGAGAGCAACCCTTGTAAGCTCGACCTTCAAACACTTCCAGAGCTAATTAAACAATAGGCACGCACGTCGAGGGGGACAAGTCTAAGCATGGCCGGTGGCTTGTTCCCCACTCGCAAACTCCGGTCGTCTCCAAGAATAGACGCAAATTAGAAACACCAAACTCCCAGGTTACTGGAACGGTGCATATAAAATGTACGAGGGGAGGGCTGCGACTGATGAGGACCCAAAGTGCAGCATATTTTCTTTCCGTCGCATGCTCACTGCAAGCATCCGTGGTTCGGCAGGATTCAGCCATCTACCATCTCCGCCCGCCGACGCCCATAATACTCCCCCAACCGCGCGAAAATTGCATCCCGGCCGTAGCGATGAGTGGTATAGAGAATGGTCAACCGCATCCTCAACCACCACTCCTGTGTAATATTGTATATCCAAAGATCGCGAACGAAGGCAGCTTGCGGAGGGCCTCAACGGCCTGGGTGGAGACAAGGGCAAGCCACAGATCGGCTGGGTTGTGCCTGCAATACCCCCCTCCCTCCTTCCGCTTTAGGGCTAGCGCCAGGGGCGTGCCCAAGGAACGACTGTTTCACGACAAGAGCAAGGCAGGGCTCCCGTTCGATGGCGTTTCCTTGCCCATGCGCAGGGTCTCATCACCCACTCCAAGTGCACTGAATTGTTTGGCCGCCTGTGGCTTTGCACAAATTTCACAGCAGGAGAACAAATCCCTGGCGGTAGGCCACTCGTCTGGACAGCGAAACGCTCCCGAGTTATTTCTGCTCCTGCCTCACCTCAGGGTCTGATCGGGACCCGACGGTGTACAATTTTACGCGCAATCTGGGGGGTTGTTCCGGAATATGCCCTCCTTCCAAGAGGTTGCCTCCGTGAGGCTGCCTTTGTTTCTGATCAGTGCGTAGAAGCTTCTACTGCCCGGTCCGGACTTGGTAGGTATTCGGTCAGGTCGCTATGTGATGCAATCAAATGGACGATAGCAGTCCTTGTTGACAGTCGTCGACGAAGCATCCAGTCCGTCGTGACAGAGGCAAGCTTTGCCGGGGCTAGTGTATGGTGTGTGTTGATTCGCAGGCGGGCGCATCGGCGCATCGAGAGCCCAATTTCTGTTTGCGCCTGTGCCTCCTCATGATTGTCCAAGCCCCCCTCACCCATGACCAGGCTTGCAAGTCGCAGAAAGGCGATGGTACCTCTGGCGGGGTGCCCGGTTGGGTGATGACCGAGGTATCCAGTCGGATAGGCGACAGTCAGGTGCGGGCCAAGAGGCAAGCACGACCCCAGTGCTACCCTCTCAGGCACCTCCATTGGCATTCCTGATTCGCCCGGCGCCCCGGCGCCCGCCGCCCCTGTCCGAATCCATTCTGGCCGTTTAGTTCATCTCCCACCCTCGTGGGTGCTTGCATGGAAGTCGAGCTGTGCGGTCGGCCTGTGCCCCGTCCCGTCCGTCCCCTTCTCGCCGCTCTCCTCTCTTCTCTCGCCGTCGTCAGCTTGTTGCTCCGTCTTCAACGCCAGGGAGCCGAGCATCTGGCTGTATCGACACTCGTCCGGGACGCACGCCATCACAGGGAGATCTAGTCTGCTGCTATTTTCAACACACTCCTGCTTCAATTCTTTTAGACGACGACGCCATATCCAGCACAGCCCCCCCCATCTTGCTCTCCGCTTCAACGAACGCGTCAGGGGCTCGCAGGACGTTTGAGTACCAAGAACAGCCGGATTTTGGAAAGAAGGGGGAAACTCACACTGCTGCCCTGGCTCATTCGCTTCACCACCCCTCTTCCTGCGACACGAAACCCCTAGAGAGGGAATCTTTTGTTTCTTGCGTCGTCACGATCGACCGCTGGCGAGCACATCTGTTTGTCGTGAACCAGAAACGCATTTGACCAAGATCTATTCCGTCGATCACCGTCCAAGGGCCGGCCCTCGATTTCCAGACTTCGAATTGGCGATCACTTCTACACTTCGCACCACTTTGAATTGATACCCCATCATAGGATTCACCATGTCCCTGTGATTTGGACCCGCGTCTCGACCTCAGGCCTGGGCAGTTCGTTGGGCTTCCGATCTGTCTGGCTTGCTCAACACTTCCGCTGCGAGAACGTGGCAGGTTGCCAAGATGCCGCTTCCTCAGCCAAAGGTCCCGTTGAAGGACATTTGCTCTGTCGTTTTCAACAACACGCTCTACACCTACTCGGCCGATGCTTTTCAAGCCCTGCCGTTGACGACTGGCGCCAAATGGAAGGAATTGCCTACGGGCGAGAAGGTCACGGGAGGCGTCTGCGTTGGGTCGACACCAGGTGATCCGTCAACCGCGGCGCTCTTCATCGTCGGTGGGAAGGGACAACGGCAAGGGTATCATGGCATACAAAAGTTCACTTATTCCAAAGGTGTATGGGAGACAATCACTCTGCCGGAGCCGGTAACCCAGGATCGGTTATGGCACGGTGCTACCTACATTAACAGCACAGATTCTATTCTCATTTACGCTGGCTCTCAGGATGGGTCCAAAAACCCATCTTCGCAAACATTTACCATTGGGGCATCGGCACCCCATACAGTTTTAGCTTTCGAATCGATTGCGTCCCCGACCATCAATCCGATGCTTCTGCCGTGGTCTCCTAGCGAGGCTGTCCTTATCGGCGGCAATACCGGAAACAAGCAGATTATGCTCTTTAGCCAGCAAGCTGGCTGGGTAGACTCGGGGGCATCGCTTGTGGCAGCAGTTCCGAAGGATGCCTCAGCTGTGAAAACCATCGTCATTACAGGCGATGATGGGTCAAAGAACCTGTACAGTTTCGATATGACCGTATCACCAAACACTGTCACTCGCTCTGTTTTATTCACCGGCCCCCAGCAGCCAGTCCAGAACTCGGCACCTGTCAAACGATCATTGAAGGAAGAGGAGGGCGAGAGCTGGGCAAAAAGACGGGATGTCACGCCACTGACAGTGAACTCTTGGCCGCCATACAACTCTACGCTAGCGCCGACGGCGACGAGGAGCACGTACGCGCTGGCACAAGACCCGAACGGGTTGGTTGTGGTTGCTGGTGGAAACGAGGAGGATATTTTATGCATGTTCAATGCGCGAGAGAATAGCTGGAAAAACGCCAGTGCAACGCTGGGAGAAGTCAAGCTCTTGGCGTCCGAGTCTATCGCCAAGTCTTCTTCCTCATCGTTATTGACCACCGCAACATCAACCTCACTACCTTCGAGCACCACCGCTCCTGTGGCAGCTACCGGGACTTCGGATGGCGCGGCGGCAGCCGTGAAGACTGATGGAGCCACTACCACCAACACAATCCTCGCTGTCGTGTTGAGCTCCATCTTCGGGATAGCCATCGTTCTCTTCGGTATCTACTGGTGCTTACAGAGAAAGAGGAGGCAAAACGCGCATATGGAGGCAGGTCACATGAGGAGGGCAAGTGGAACATCGTCGAATGAAAAGTCGGGCATTGGATATGCGACCAACAGCCTGCCTCAAGGACCCAGTGGAGCTGGAGTCTTCCGCGGACACCAAACTCAGGACTCTCAGAGTTCATTCTCTTCTATGGCAATCCTAATGGGCCGCCTGAACCAGCAAAAACCTGGCCAGTCTGCCCCAACTCGCAACACCAGCCAAAATACCAAGCGTAGCTCCGTTGACAGCACCTTCAAGGCTTTCAAGAGCACTATCAGCAAGCCCATTCCGCAAGCTGCCGCCGCAATGGCGGCCACACGGTCGGCCTCTCCCGCACCGCCGTTGCAGATGAGGGACGAAAAGGGGGTATCTTTCGCCCCCGGCACGGTGGAGCCAAGGCCGCGAAGCCCGTCGACAACAGCGGGGGTTGACCAGCACGGAGACACGCGGCGCAGTTCCGGATGGAACCGATATTGGTCCGGTGGGTCTGCGCTGGGTCTTCTCGGCTTCGGTAATGGGAATGGAAACGGCAATGGCGCGCCAAACGCAACCTCCAAGCGCACGACAGTGGTATCAGAGTCGAGCTCCCGTTACAGCAATACCCAGCACCGGATAACGCAGGACAGCGCCACTGTCCCCCCGTTGCAAATCTACGAGCCCCGTGCATCATTCAGTCACGTTGCGTCTCGCAGCCCGACCATAGCACAGCACAACGAGAAACTGAAGGAAGCCATGCTCGGTAAAATTGAGACACAGCGACCGGTGAGCGCAATCAGCTCTGTCTCGGGATACTCCAGTGGTATTCCTGCGTCTGTTCACGAGGCATGGGATCCTACTTCATCCAAGCCTTGGGGGCTCGACCGTCCCCATAACGGCACCTTCTACAATACCACGCCTCTAGCGCCCGCCTCTTCGAAGCAGTCACAAAATAAGCGGGATGACATGAGCTGGCTCAACCTTGGCGATGGTCGATGATTGGCTCTTGGCCTTGAAAGCTCTCGCCTTCTTCGCGCCTTCTCCTTTGCGCCAGCAGCCAACTGTCACGCCCTCACGACTATGTTGTTCATGATAGCCATGCTGGCTTGGATCTCACGTCTCGTTATATTATACCCTCATCAAAGGCTTTTCTAGACGTCTTTGCTTCAGCAACTTCGCCACACGCCACCACACGCGCTTTTACCGATGATGTATTCGGGAGCCAAAAACAGGAATTGGTTCACTCAAAAGTCTCTTCTAGTTTCGTTCTCTCAGACTTGATTGTCTGTTTCTCACCTGAGAAAATCCGAACATATATCTCCCTCTGCTTCGCAACTTACGCAGGCTTGTAGCCCAGCATCGGAAATAGGGGCCCATGCACATAAACTCATGTATTTTTTTCTGTACACACTTTTCACACAGCACTGGCATTGCAACGGCGACCCGGGGATCTGGTCTGTTTGGGAAATATTTTCTTTTCGCGGCATTCGCTGTGTCACAATGCATCTCTCATCGGCTCACAGCACGGTACCATATTCGGTGCGCCGTGTATTTGTTGCCGTGATGCTGTAATTGCTATTATTTGGGGGACTGAGATGAGCGGCTGATGAAGCAACCCGGATTGGATACCGAATGGATATTTTTAGCATTGTGGGAAGAGGAGCCTGCGTCACCTGTACCTAGATTTATATGTGGACGAGAGATGGGAATGGATATCAACAATACCTTAGTCCCGAACCCCCATGCTTCCCATGTGATTGTATGACTACAGATCGACATGGTGGCCCTCAAAGAGAAGGGCTTCACAATGGGTTCTCAACGTTCCCAGCCACTTAGGCTAGAGTCTAACATCCCTTTAGTATATGGAGCTCATCCATACGGGCGAGCGCGCAGCGCAGATGCATGGCAGATCCCATGTCACATCCCAGCATCCACGTCGATGAATTTTATGTGACCAGATGCATCCCGACCGCGCACAATACGCTTCGGGCTTGCTACAAGGAGTGGAAATACCAGCTGCTTTTCGCTGCTCTTGGGCTTCTGAGCTCCCAAACTTCCAGCTCTCATCATGTAATGTTGCATACTCTCCCGGTACCCCCACCATATACACCCCCCGGCATGAGTTCGGTAAACGAAAACAACGCTAGCGCCTTCATCATTGTGGATAGTCTCCGAAAGGTCACGACCCTGCTCGACGCTCGCTCGCTTTCTCCTTTTCTTGTCATGCGAGGAGGCCATGGAGGCCATGGAGGCCATCATGGATGAAGTACATTACATGGAGGAACCGTGGAGCAGAATATGTATAGGCGGATCTAGGCTCTAGACTCATCAAACGCCAGGGTTGGGATTTTGAACACCAAGAGGCAAGTTACCGCGGGAGGGGTTGTGGAGACCTGCAAGGCTCATGCAAATGTGACCTGCACGAGGAGGAGCTGGGCGGGGGTCCCAGGTTATCGATTCTGGGGGCCCGGATTTCGGCGAGAAATGGAGGCTGCAGATTTACCGCGCTTCCCACCTGGTGTCTCGAGGTTCCGTGAGGTAACCATTACCTATTGCATAGAAAACGCTAAAAAGGAGTGCAAGTGGACCTGGCCCCTGGATAATCAGAAGGCCGACCGACCCCCGCTGCGGGAAAAGGCACAGACCAAGGGCACCCCACCAGCACCAGGCGCGCATTCGCAGCTGGTGGGCTCAAATTGATTGCTTGCCTGTGACTGCGCTCTTCCATGCACGGAGCCGCAACCCGGCCGGCTTCACTTCACCAGCACGACATTCAAGTGTGTAATAGACAAGCCTTCGCCCGCGACCGCGCCCACGTCCGCTACCTCGCTCCATGAAGCGTACTTACTAGACGCGGCCCGCGACCCAAGTCCAGGACAACGGGAAGACAATACGTGAGGAGTTCAGCCGCAATCGGAGATTCGCAACCTTATTCGGGTGTATTGCCCAGCGCCAGACTCTCGCTGGGACTGTGAGACTAACTCCGGAACGAGGGGTGTTTTTTGCATATTGTTCTGCTCAGGTCCGGCCGTCGTCGACTTCCCTTGTGTGTTGGGTGGAATGGCCAGGATGGACTCTTCAGCATGGAACGTCTCGGACCATCCGATGCACACGACTGGGGACGACGAGTTCCAGCAATTCTTGGATATGAACGGCATGGGCAGCCTCAGCGACAGTTTGAGTTATGATTTCCAGGACTTCCAATCTAGCGACAGTACGCATATGTTGCAATCATCGCGCGAGCAACCGGATACCCCAATGAGCGGCACGGATGCGCCCATCGTGCTCTCCCGAGATTCTGTACTTCATCATCATATGCCTTCCATGACGAGTGCCGGCTCGTATCAAACCATACCGACGACAATGCTGCCGCCACCAACTCCCAGCGAGGCCATTGTCAACAGCCTAGACGCCCAGATTCAGTTTCTCCAGCAGCAGAAGATACAACACCAACGCCGGCAGTTGGAGGAGCACCAGGCTGCTTTCTTTTCTCACCAACAAAATCGAATAGTACCGCCGACTCCACGGAGCCTAGAGATTCAACCAGGCGCAGGCCAATACTACTCTCAACCCGGATCCTCCGAGTCTCAGCAGCAGCAACCTATCGACTATCGTTACCAACGGTCAAAGGACCAGCAAGATGTGCGTAGAGAGCCCCGGAGCTCTCCCTACGCAGTTTGTATGCTGATTTTCGCGTAGATGGCTTTCACGCCCCTGGTGTCACCAGCGGTAACGCCACTGGAGACACAGTTCTCCATTGACAATCAATTTACTGTCCCTGGGGCCTACTTCAGTCCATTAACCTCGCCAGCGTTACACGCACAGAACGACGGCCTCGGCATGTTTGACCACCGACACGGAAACGTCACTGCAAGCTCGCCAGTAGATATCGACCTCGAAGGCTCAACTGCTCCTTTGCCAAATCCTGCACTCGGAGAGCCGGCTAAAAAACCACGAAAGACTGCAGCAAAGTCGAGGAGCAAGCCCAACATCAAGCAATCGCCGATCTCAAAGCCATTGCGTCGGAAGCCAGGCGCGACCCCAACATTGAACGCACAAGTTTTGACCGAACTGGTTGAGAACGCCGAGAAGGACCAAGATGCCCGGCAGCAGCACTCATCGGCCCCGATTCAGACATCAGCCTCTTCTACAACAGGAGCAACAGACTCGGAAAACGGGTCAGTCTCTCCACACGCTTTGAATGACATCACGCCAGTTGAGATGCCCCCGCCACCCCTACCAAAACCTCGGTCTGCGAGGCCGTCGCCTTTTATCGGACCGCAAACTACCGGCTCTTCCAATCTGCCTCAGGTGCCCCGACCTGGAGCGCCGTCTCCTGCTACACCGGCATCACTGATGAAATTGAGCTCCCCAAACAACCGCAACCCTCCAGTAAGGGCTGGCAGTCAAGAGCCGGTAGACGCGGAGCATATCGAGTCATTTGAACTTCCGGAGTCGGCCAACTTCTCAAGATTGGACCAACCACCGAAAACCTCACATGATGTCGTACAATCCATACAAGACACTAGTCTCGTTAAGACACCAGGGCTGGCGCCACTCCCGTCTCCTATTTTCACAAAACTGCCCCTGACGAATTCTGCGAACCAAAGCCCGCTGCTGGCGCCTGGGTCAGCCGGTACCCGGAAAACGCCGTTGCTGATGGCAAGGGGGAGTAAGAAACGAGGGAGTGTGGGCTCGGTTCAGGTATCGCCTGCTCTGCGACCAAGGATCTCACCAAACATCAAGCCGCTGCTGCCGGGTGGTGTCACGGCTGAGGACTCGGCTTCTCACCTTCTCGCGACCAAGTCGAATTACCAGCGGATTCTTGAAGGGAACACAGTCCCCGGCGTATCATATCCAAGCGAGCTCTCCACAAACCTGACATCAAAGCGAACATCACATAAAATTGCCGAACAGGGCAGGCGGAATCGGATAAATTCGGCGCTCCAGGAGATCGCAACTCTTCTCCCCCATCCTCCAAATGAGACCAAGATACCAGAACAGGAGATCATTGATAAGAAGGACAAGTCGGGCGCCATTCCTAATAGCAAAGCGAGCACGGTTGAGCTGGCCATTGAATATATCAAACAGCTGCAAAGGGAGGTGGCGGAGGCCAACCGGAGGGCCGTGGAGGCGGAAAAGAAACTCGAGCTGGTAGGAGCGGAGGCTGAAAAGATGTGATGAGCGCCAGTGTACGGAATGAATTTATGAGGAATGTAGTATGAGGTTTTGGACCGTGTGATAGGGGGATTGTTCCGATATCTCACACGGTGTACGGAGAGCGGGCGTCCATGCCAGACGCATGCTCCGATGGGGCTATTTTGCGTGCAGCGAGTTGAGTTAATGGCTAGAAATATCAATATACCTTGCCCCACAGGCCA
>Ga0247770_1000295_pt1 | contig 48644 bp, 12 predicted proteins | sample UWRJL136409B6_FD_179943 | JGI IMG/M metagenome (GOLD analysis project Ga0247770, IMG submission 179943) | Plant litter microbial communities from Arlington Agricultural Research Station in Wisconsin, United States - UWRJ-L136-409B-6 | ecosystem: Environmental > Terrestrial > Plant litter >...
CGAAGCTAGTGGCTTCGTGGGTGCGCGGATCCACGGATCCAGCCGCGGAGCGGCTGGGTGGATCCAGCCACACTGTTCCAGCCACACTGGCCGGGCTAGGGTTGTGAAAACCCAACAGAAAAGGGTAAGGAGATTAAGAAGGCGTAAGCTTAGCTTTAGCTCCTTACTATTGATAAGTTAGCTATACGCCTTAAAGACTTAAACCTTAATTAGTAGGGATTAATTAAGGAACTTAATAAAACCTTCCTTAGAGATATTAAGAGTCGTATCGGTCTTATCGAGAAACTCTAAGCCTAACTTAACGTTATCGAGCTAAAGAATAACGACCTTAAGGGTTTATAGAAGAAATAAGTAAAGCTCCCCTTACTGTCGCGCTTTAAGGGAGACTCTGTGCAGCTGGAGTCTTAGATAGCCTAACTCTAGAGTTATATTACCTATTACGACGAGTAATTCTTCGAAGAAGAAGGAAAGGTTAGGTTCGCTAGAGCCTTACTAGATAAAGTAATTACTTACTAATATAAACCTTATATAAAGATAATTAATAACCTCTTTATAAACAGAGCATGAAAGGAAGCTCTTAAGATTTAGGCTCTTTTTATAACAGTCTTATAGGCTGTCACTTAAGCCGGGGCGGCTTGAGGAATCCCCTGCAGAAGGAACAGTGTGGAAAGACGGTGTACACTGTCCAGGCGCACTGGGCTAGGGGTGTAAAGACCTAAAAGCCTCTACGACTAATAAGGTGCTGCTTGCAGTATGCTGAGTGCTTGCATTATAAGCAGGAGAAACCTTATAAGCAGAACGCTTGTGCGGTGTAAAGTGCTTGTATAATGAGCACTTACGGCACTATAAGCAAGGTATAAAGTACTTTTTAACCAGTTAGTATAGATAGTTATAGTTGTGCTTATAACTACTGTAAGGGACTTTAGTTCCTTACGTTAGTATTTAATTGTTTATTTTTATATCTTACTGTTTAGACTTACTTTTATATATTATAATGATAGCGACTTACAGTGATATTAAACCCCCCGTTTAGGAGTGTTAGTTTAATAAACCGTCTTTAGAACGCCCTTTACTTATTAGCGTCCTGTTATATGTTCTGTTTTAACCTGCGCTAGTCCTTTTAAGGCCTGTGTTAGGTGTAGGTTATAATATAATACTAACGTCTTAGTTCTAAACGCTGTTTATTAAACTCTTAGACACCACCTCTCTCCTCTTACTAATATGTCAGCTTTTAGAAAAGGAAAGGAGATTAAGAAAGTGTAAGCCCAGCCTTAGCTCCCTATTATTAACGAATTAGCCGCATACTTTAAAGACTTAAACCTTAACTAGTAGAGACTGGTTAAGGAACTTAATAAAGCCTTCCCTAAAGACATTAAGAGTCATATTAGTCTTATTAAGAAACTCTAATTTTAACTTAACGTTATTAAGCTGGAAAATAACGACTTTAAGGGCTTGTAAAAGAAACAAGTGAAGCTCCCTCCACCGTTACGCTTTAAGGGAGACTTAGTATAGTTTAAGTCCTGGATAACCCAGTTTTAGAGTTATATCACTTATTACGATAAGTAGTTCTTTAAGGAAGAAGGAAAGGTTAGGTTTGCTAAGGCCTTACTGGATAAAGTAGCTACTTACTAGTATAAACCCTATGTAAAGATAATTAACGACCTTTTTATAAACAGAGTATAAAAGGAAGCCCCTAAGACTTAGGCTTTTTTTAACAACTTTAACGTTTTTATTAACTAACTCCGGATTAAGTTTAAAGAACTGGACGCCCTTAGGTAGGCTAAGTAATGCCTTATAGCTCTGAGACAGACGTCTTTAATCCTTAAATTCTCTACACGCTTTAAATTAGAAGTAGTAAAGACTAAACTCGGTTAAGAAACCTTAATAATACTGTTCTGGAGTGGTTTAAAGGAGTATGTCATTAAAGACCTTTACTAAGAAGACTAACTAGACCGCCTTCAGGAGTTAGTCAAGATAGCTATTAAGGCTAATAACCGGTATTATAACTATTATTATTAAAAGAACTACTAGAAGGAACGGACCTTTTACCAGCTAAGTAAATTAAAGAAGGGGAACTAGTTAACCGTAACAGGTTATCACCCTAGGCTAATAGATATTAGTATAGTAAATTGTCAGAACTAACCTAACTGCGATAAGCTGTAACGATAGTAACAGTAAAAGTAGTTTAAAGACCTGTCTTAAGTCTAATACTTTAACTGTGATAAAAAAGGATATATGGTATAACAGTGCCTGTTATTAAAGTAAGTTAGTTAGAAACCTGTTTTAAAAGGTAGAAGGTATATTAGGTTTAACTTAAGAGATGTCTATATTAAAATGGCAGGTAATGAAGAAGACTATACTTGGATAGATAAGTGTAACTTAAAAGATAAGGAAGATAAGGAAGAACTTTAAAATGTAGTGTATCTAGTCCTTAAGGGGGTCCTAAAAGAGTTAGCCATAGAGGTACAGGTCGTAAAAGACTGACTTTAAGGTGGAAACTCAGAATTATTAAAGGTGTAGGTTACAGAAGACTGACTTTAGGAAGAAATGTTTCGGTTAGCTGTTATAGGTTTTAAAAACCTTACCCTATAAGTTTAAGAATTAAGGAAGTTTAAGAAAGACCTTAATTTAGAAATTACTAAAATGGTAGAAGGAGTTGAAGAACTAGCCCTCTAGGCCACTTAAATGGTAAAGTAAGCCTTAGAAGGTGAAAGGGAATAAATTAAGAGAATCGAATTAGAGAAACGGAAGTTTTTTTTAACAGTACCCCTTAAGACTTTTAAACACTTTAAGTATGTTAAGTAAATTAGCACCCTTACCTCCCTGGAAGAAGGACAGCTTAGATAGCTGCCCTATATTAAAGCTAATATACCTTAAACTAGTACTTTAAAGGTCCCCTAAGAAGGCACGAAGTAAGTATATTAATAGAGAGTTTAGGAGCTAAAGGAAAAACATTAAAAGTTAGTAAACGAAGTGGAGGACTTATAAGTTAAGGGTTTTACTATAACGTCTAAAGATAAAGTAATAAAAATTAAATTATAACTCTGTAATAAAGTTCGCTTTACTAATTAACTTAAGTATCGACTTATTAAAGAAGACTACTTTATAAAAGAATAAGTTAGGTTATTATTACCTGAGTTTTAAGAAGAGGTTTAGGAGAAATAACGCATATAAAGGTAAGTGGAGGAAGAGAAAAAATAAGGCGTTACTTCCCCCGTTCCGTACTTTATAACTGCAGCACTAACAGTTAACATTAACTACCTTAATTATAAAGATATATTATAGATTAATTACGTGTACGATAACTGCGCTTTTAACCGGCATTATAGGCCTAAAGCCCTTTATAACCACTTCCTAAACATATAAAGATAGGATTACGTTATTATAAGGGTAAAGTTAGAACTAGTTTACTATTAAGTCTCCTACTCCCTAATAAGAGAATCTAGTAATAAGTGGAAGGTTACCGTGGTTAATTAAGCTCCTATAACGTGCTAGTAAGGAGGAGTACTTAATAACTGCCCAGTTATAACGTGTTTATTACACCTTAACGGGAAAGTTTAAGAATAGTAAAAGCGAGAAAACTATTAATAGATTTAAAAGTAAAAAGACATTACTGTAATCTAGTTTTATAAAGTATATTATTATCTTATTAAGGACTTCTGAAACATTATACTGTTTAAAGTCAACTGGACGCTAAGGTGTAAAAACCTAAAGAAGATTAACTGTTAAGTTTATTAAAGTTGCCTGTTTTTTTAAAAAGAATTAAGAAAAGGCTACGGGCCTTTTAAAAGGGCCGGAAACTAGTAATTTACTAATTAGTAAAAACCCTAAGGAGAAGGAGAGGCACTTAAAGGTTAGGCTGGATAAGACTTTAAAGATAGATAATTACTATAACTTAGATATTAAAAAAGCACAAACATTATTCTATTAGTGTTAATATAACAGACGGAAAAGGGAGGCTATTTAGGGTAAAAGTAGTAATTAATAGCGGAAGTGTTTCTAACCTAGTACACCCTTTATTAGTTAACTGAAGGAAACTCCTTAACGAAGTGTATAAAAAGGTTATTCCTATTAAAAATGGAGAAAGAGGCTTATATTAGTATAATAACAGTAAAGTCACCCACCACTTACCACTTTTAATTAAAGTGGACGGGGACGAATAATAAGTGGACTTTAACGTTACATTAGTTGTAAGATATAATATAATTTTAAGTTTACCCTAGCTAAAAAAGTATAACCCTATAATTAACTAAAGGAGTGGCTACCTCACCTTTAGTAAGTCCCTTAACTGTGATTACTATTTAGAGAAAGTTAAAAAGGTATTAAACTGTTTTAAAGATATATAAAGTATTTAAAAGTATATTAAACCCTTAGAATTAAGTATAATTTAAGTTAGGTTTATTAAGATAGTTAAAGGATTAGAAGGTCTATTATATTACCTAAATGATAATTTAGAAGGTAAAAAGAAGTTAAAAGCTGATTTACAGATAAGTGAAGAGATTAACTTATTTAAGGTACCTGTGGAATATAGGAAGTTTACCCTGTTTTAAAAAAAGATATTACGATTATTAGATTACGGATTATAGGATTATAAAATTAAGCTGAAGCTGGGAGTAAAGCTTTGCAGCTTCTAGCCTTATTATCTGAACCCTTAACAGGTTAAGGCCTTAAGGGAGTACGTTAATAAAAACTTAAAGAATGGGTTTATTATAAAGTCCTAGTCCCTAATAAGGTACCTAATGCTGTTTGTCTTAAGAAAGGGAGACGGTAAGTTACGTATAGTTATTAATTACCGAACGTTAAACGAGGATACGATTAAGAATCGCTACTTATTACTATTTATTACGGAGATGTAAGAACGGATTATTAAGGTAAATTAGTTCTTTAGCCTTAATTTCCTTATAGGATTTAACTATATTAGAGTGAAGGAAGAGGATAAACATAAGACGGCCTTTTAGACTTGTAACAGGTATTATTAGTACTGTATTATGTTAATAAGATTAATAAACACCCCTGTGACCTTTTAAGGCCTTATTAACAGTGTTCTCTGCCCCTTCTTTGATAAGTTTATTTTTATGTATTTAAATAACGTCCTAGTTTATTTTGAGATTTTAAAAGAACATTAAAAGCATATGTGATAGGTTTTAACAGCTTTTAAAAAAGTAAAGCTGACAGTAAACCTGGAGAAGAGCCACTTCTACGTTTAGGAACTGAACTATTTAGGGTTTAGGGTAACCTTTAGAAAGCTTAAAATGTAATTAGAGAAGATAAAAGCAGTTAAGGACTGGCCCACTTTAAAGAATTAAAAAGAGTTATAAGCCTTTATCAGCTTTATAAACTTTTATCAGTGCTTTATTAGGTACTTTACAAGGATTATAAAACTATTACATAAGCTTACAGGAGAGGGTAAACCGTTTAAATAGACTAATAAATAGTAAAAAGCGTTTAAGGACCTTAAGTACACCTTTATTACAATATTAGTCCTAACCCTCCCTGATTTCTTAAAGCCTTTTTAAGTTAAAATAGACTTTTTAAAATTTATAATTAACGGAGAACTTAGCTAAGTTTAAGATAATGGGAAACGCCACCTAATTACCTTCTTATTAAAAGGAATTTACAGGCTAGCTTTATAATATCTAATTTACGATAAAGAACTAATAGCGATTATTTAATACTTTATTAAATAGGTTCTGTATTTAAGTGGTATAGAAAAACTGGTTTAGGTCTTTTCAGACTATAATAACCTCTAGTACTTTTTAATGAAGGAACTTAGCCTACAGTAAATATAATAGGTAGAGTTAATAGCCCTGTTCCACTTTTAGATCCATTATGTTAAAGGAAAAGATAACGGGTAAACTGATGCTTTTAGTTAGAGATAGGATTATAAGGATACTAATCCAGTCTTAATCCCCGTTATTATATTTAATAAAGTTAAAAACGGTATATTAGAGTATACGTTATAAATGTTAAATAACTGGACGTTAAAATAAACTATTAACATCTATATAAACTTATAAATAAAGTATAACATTTATTAGTAATAATAGGACTTTTAAGTAAAAAGGTTAATAAAAGGAACTTGTAAGTATAAATGCCCTTTAAGGGACTTTTTAAAATACGTGTAAGATTATGGGAAGGAGTACCTAATACACTTAAACCACGATAAAACTAGTTATTAACTAGAATAGCTGTTAGAAAGTGTAGACGGCGCGCTTAAACTAAGAGTAAGGCTTTAGTATTAAGAGAAACTGTATATTTATAACCTGGATAAATGAAAGGAGTACGTTTAGCAGGTTTATAAGTTTTAACTTAAAGGATATATAGGTTAAGTTAAGACTTTTACATAAGTTTAGTAAGTGTATGCTTTCCTAAGAATAAAAAAGCTAGTTAAGGAAGTGGTTAATAACTATAATATCTGCTACTAGAAGCAGAATTAACGTTATAAGCCTTATAAGCTTCTTAAACCACTCCCTGTATTACAGGCGCTATAAAGTTTAATCTCACTTAACTTTATTACTGGGATTTTAAAGTTTAGGGACCCTATTATAAAAGTTACTTATAACTAGATCTTTATAATAGTTAACAGATTAATAAAGTAGGCTTACTTCCTGCTAACCTTAAAGGACATAATAATGGAGTAACTTACTTATATCTTTAAGAAAAAGGTAGTTTTATAACACCTTTAGCTAGATAACATCGTTACAGATTAAGATAAGCTAATCGTGTTAAAATTTTAATAAGGGTTAATATAGAGAATAGGTGTGAAAAGTAAGCTTTTAATAATATTTCACCTATAGACGGATAGTTAAATAAAGTAAGTTAATTAAATATTTATAATATATCTTTAAGCTTACGTTAACTTTAAATAAGATAATTAGCTTAAGTTGTTACTAATAGTATAGATAACTTATAATATAATGTTAATTAAGTTAATAAGTATATTACCGTTCTTTGCTAATTACAGTAAAGAGCTTAAGCTTTATTAAGGCCTGCCTACTAATACCCCTTAAGCTATAATCCACATAGACTAGATGTAAAAGTTATATAACTACTTATAAGCTAAACTTAAGTTTATATGTGAATAAATAAAGAAGTTTACTAATAAACACTAAATTAAACAGTTAGTGTTTAAAAAAGGACTTTATTATAATAATAAACGAGTTAAAGGACTGACTTTTTAAGAGGGGGATTACGTTTACCTTTTTTTATAAAACCTGTATTTAAAATAACTTAGTAAGAAGCTTAACTTTAAAAGGTATAGACTATTCTGAATTAAGAAAAAGGTCGCTACCTTTAATTATAAATTAGACTTACCTATTAGTATAAAGGTGTAGATTAAGGTTTTTTACATCTTACTTTTAAAACCTACCTTAAAGGGAGTTCCTTTAGAAAAGAAGATTAAGATTAATACTGATAAGGACGAGTATAACGTTAAGGAAGTTATAAACTTATAGAAGGGAAAGAATACGTTTAAGTATCTTATTAAATAGTTAGATTATAGCCCTGAAAGTAATTTATAGGAATTAGTTAAGAATCTTAAATGCCCAGACCTGGTTATGGAGTTTTACTGGAAAAATCTAAACTGATTAAAATTAATAATAAGAATTAGAAATAAGATAAGATCTAATATTTAAATTATTATACTAAAGAGTAAAACTACTGTAGGATTTAAAGCCTAAGAAGTAGTAGGAAACTCCTTAATAGGTATAGAAAGATGTTTATTAAAACCTTTAACTAAGGTTATAAGGACCTTAAACCTAATAAGGAGGCTGGGCCTTTAAAGCTCTTAATAAGCCTTATATGAAAAACGAGCACTGTAAGAAAGTTAGTAAAAAGAAAAAATAATAAAAAAGGTCCTTATAGGACTTAAACTTATAACCTCTTATTAGGAAAAGGAAGTTATAAACTAAGTTATAAAGTAACTATTTATTATAGAGACCCCGTTAGGAAGTTCCCCTAGTTAAAAGACTTTACGTCTTTAGGAAGGGTGTCTAACTTAACCTCCTTACTCTCTTAAAACTCTAATAACTCCACTTTACGACTAAATACCTTTACAGCCCGGTCCTTAAGGCAGGACCGCTGTTTATGAAGACGCGCTAGACGTGCTGACGCCTTTTAAAGCTTAATAGTAGCTTTGTGGAGCTGTTAAGCTGCAGACTTAACTTACGAGTTAAGGTTCTGTTTTTTAATAAGGAGAGCCTTTAACTTCGCCTTATTAATATTAAAAGTGTTATATTAGGAAGGCCAGTGCTTTTTTAAATAGTAATTATAACTGTTAGACCAGTTTAAAACCTGGTAAACAAGTGGAGGGATAGCAGACTTATAAAAAGAATAAGGGGACATTTTACTATTAAACATGTATGTGTAAGCTGTAAGGTTTAAGCGGTAATTAATACTTTTACCCTATTCCCGTTTTAAGACCCGGGAGCCGGATATTTATTATATAGTAAAATGGTAAAAGAGAAAAAAAAACTTACCTTTTAAAGTTCTTTATGGAAAAAGAATGTTAAAGAGGGGGAATTATGTAACGGTCCTGTAAGCCGTCATTTAGGCTGGGGCGGCCTGAGGAATCCCCTGTAAAAGGAATAATGTGGAAAGACGGTGTACACCGTCCGGGCACACTAGGCTAAGAGTGTAAAGACCTAAAAGCCCTTACGACTAATAAGGTGCTGCTTGCAGCATACTAAGTGCTTACATTACAAGCAGGAGAAACCTTACGAGCAGAACGCTTATATGGTGTAAAGTGCTTGCATAATAAGCATTTACGGCACTATAAGTAAGGTATAAAGTACCTTTTAGCTAGTTAATATAAATAGCCATAATTATGCCTATAACTATCGTAAGGGACTTTAGTTCCTCACACTAATATTTAATTATTCATTTTTATGTCCTACTGTTTAAACTCACCTCTATGCATTATAATAACAGCAACTTACAGTAACATTAAACCCCCCGTCTAGGAGTGTTAGCTTAATAAACCGTCTTTAAAACGCCCCTTATTTGTTAGCGTCCTGCTATACGTTCTGTCTTAACCTGCACCAGTCCTCTCGAGGCCTGTACCGGGTGCAGGTCGTAATACTTTTCGACAACTTTGACATATTTATCAACTAACTCTAAACCGAGTTTAGGGAATTAAACGCCCTAAGGCAGGCTGAATAACGCCTTATGGCCTTAAGGCAGACGTCCTTAGTCTTTAAGTTCTCCACACGCTTTAAACTAGAAGTAGTAAAGACTAAGCTCAGCTAAAAGGCCTTAATAATGCTGTTCTAAAGTAGTCTAAAGGAGCACGTCACTGGAGACCTTTACTAAGAGGACCGACCAGACTGTCTTCAGGAGTTAATTAAAATAGCTATTAAGGCTAATAACTAATACTATAATCACCATTATCGAAAGAATTTCTAGAAGGATCAAACTCCTCAGTTAAGTAAACTAAAGAAGGGGAACTAATCAACTGCGACAGGCCACTACCCTAAGCTAATAGACATTAGTATAGTAAACCACTAGAATCGACCTAACCGCGATAAACCTTAACGATAACAGTAACAGAAGCAGCTTAAGGACCTGTTATAAGTTTAATACTTTAACTGTAATAAAAAAGGACATATAGTACGGTAATACCTATCGTTAAAGTAAATTAGTTAAAAACCCGTTTTAAAAGGAGGAAAACACGTTAGGTTTAACTTAGGAGACGTCCACGTTAAAATAGTAAGTAACGAAGAAGACTGCACCTGGATAGATAAGTGTAACTTAAGAGATAAGAAGAAGAGGAAGAACCTTAAGACGTAATGTACTTAATCCTTAAGGGTGTCTTAAAAGAGTTAGCTACAGAAGTGTAGGTTATAGAAGATTAACTCCAAGATGGAAACTTAAAACTGCTAAAAGTGCAGGTTACGAAAGATTAACTTTAGGAAGAAATGTTCCAGTTAGCTATCGTAAGCCTTAAAAACCTTACCTTACAAGCCTAAGAATTAAGGAAGTCTAGGAAAGACCTTAACTTAAACCTTACTAAAATAGTTAAGGGAGTTAAAGAACTAGCCCTCTAAGCTATATAAACAGTAAAGTAAGCCTTAAAAGGTAAAAGAGAATAAGTAAAAAGAATCAAGTTAGAAAAACGGAAGTTCTTCTCGATAGTGCCTTCTAAGACTCTTAAACACTTTAAGTACGCAGAGTAAATTAATACCCTTACCTCCTTAAAAGAAGGACAGCTTAGATAACTGCCTTACACTAAAAACGGCGTACTTCGGACTAGTACCTTAAAGGTCCCTTAAGAAGGTACGAAATAAGCATATTAGCAAAGGGTTTAAAAGCTGAAGGAGAAACACTAAAAGTTAGTAGATAAAGTGGAGGACCTATAAGTCGAAAGCCTTACTGTAACGTCTAAAAATAAAACAGTAAAAGTTAAGTTATAACTCTGTAATAAAGTTTACTTTACTAACTAACTTAAATACTGACTTGTTAAGGAAGGCTACCTTATAGAAGAATAAGCTGGGTTATTATTACCCGAGTTTTAAGAAGAGGTTTAGGAGAAATAACGTATATAAAGGTAAATGGAAGAAGAAAAAGAACAAAGTGCCACTTCCCCTACCTTATACTTTATAATTATAGCACCCGTAATTAATATCGATTACCCCAGTTATAAAGATATACTATAGATCGATTATATATATAATAACTACACCCTTAACCAACATTACGGACTTAAGGCCCTTTATAACTATTTCCCCAGCGTATAGAAACGGGATTACACTGTTATAAAAGTAAAGTTAGAACCAGCTTACTACTAGGTTTCTTATTCCTTAATAAGAGAATCTAGTAATAAGCGGAAAGTTACCGTAGTTAACCAGGCTCCCGTTACGTGCTAGTAAGAAAGGGTACTTAATAATTACCTAATTATAACGTGCTTATTACATCTTAACGGAAAAACTAAAAAGTGGTAGAAGTGGGAAGATTACTAACGGATTTAAGAATAAAAGGATATTACTGCGATCTAAGCTTACAGAGTGTACTATCGATTTATTAAGAACTTCAAGAACATTGTACTGTTCGAAGTTAACTGGACGCTAAAGCGTGAAAACTTAGGAAAAGTTAATCGTTAGGTTTATTAAAGCTGCTTGTTTTTCTAAAAGGAGTTAAGAAAAGGTTACAAGCCCTTTAAAAGGGCCAGAAACTAGTAATTTACTAGTTAGTAAAAACCTTAAAAAGAAGAAAAGGTACTTAAAGGTTAAGCCAGATAAGACCTTAAGGATAGATAATTACTATAACTTAGATATTAAAAAAGCATAAGTATTATTCTATTAATATCGACTTAATAGACGGAAAAGGGAAGCTATTCAGAGTAAAAGTAGTGATTAATAACAGGAGTGCTTTTAACTTAATGCACCTCTTATTAATTAACTAAAGGAAACTCTTTAACAAAGAGTATAAAAAGGCTATTCCTATTCGAAATGGAGAAGGAGGCTTATACTAATATAATAATAGTAAAGTTACTTACTACTTACTACTCCTAATTAAAGTAAATAGGGACAAATAATAAGTAGACTTTAACGTTACACTAGTAATAAAGTATAATATAATCTTAAATCTACCCTAACTGGAAAAATATAACTTTATAATTAACTAAAGAAGTGGCCACCTTACCTTCAGTAAGTCCTTTAGCTGTAATTACTATTTAAAGAAAGCTAAAAAGGTACTAAACTGTTTTAAAGATGTATAAAGCACTTAAAAACACGTTAAACCCTTAAAACTAAATACAGTTTAGGTTAGGTTTACTAAGACAGTTAAAAGATTAGAAGGTTTACTACATTACTTAAATAACAATTTAAAAGGTAAAAAGAAGCTAAAAGCTAATCTACAGATAAGTAAAGAAGTTAATTTATCTAAAGTACCTGTAAAGTATAAGAAGTTTACCCTATTTCGGAAAAAGATACTGTAATTACTAGATTACAGACTGTAAGATTACGAAATTAAGCTAAAGCTAAAAGCAAAACTCCGCAGCTTCTAGCTTTACCACCTAAACCCCTAACAGGCTAAAGCCTTAAGGAAGTACATTAATAAGAACTTAAAGAACAGGTTTATCGTAAAGTCCCAGTCCCCAGTAAAGTACCTAATACTGTTCGTCTTAAGAAAGGGAGATAGCAAGTTACATATAGTTATTAACTACTAAACGTTAAATAAGGATACGATTAAGAATCGCTACCTATTACTACTTATTACAGAAATGTAAGAACGGATTATTAAGGTAAATTAGTTCTCTAACCTTAATTTCCCTATAGGATTTAATTACATTAGAGTAAAGAAAGAGGACAAACATAAAACGGCCTTTCAGACTTGTAACAGACATTACTAATACTGTATTATATTAATAAAATTAATAAACACCCCCGTAACCTTTTAAAGCCTTATTAATAGTATTCTCTACCCCTTCCTTAATAAGTTTATTTTTATATATTTAAATAACGTCTTAATTTATTCCAAGACTTTAAAAGAATACTAAAAGCATATACAATAGGTTCTAATAGCTTTTAAAAAAGCGAAGCTAATAGTAAACTTAAAGAAGAGCCATTTCCACGTTTAGGAACTGAACTATTTAAGGTTTAAAGTAACCCCTAGAAAACTCGAAATATAACCAGAGAAGATAAAGGTAGTTAAAAACTAACCTACTTTAAAAAACTAAAAAGAGTTATAAGCTTTTATTAACTTTATAAACTTCTATCGCTGTTTTATTAAGTACTTTACGAAAATCGTAAAACCACTTTACGAACTTATAAACAAAGGAAAGCTGTTTAAGTAAACTGAAAGACAGTAAAAGGTGTTTAAGGACCTTAAATACGCCTTCGTCATAACGTTAGTCCTAGCCCTCCCTGATTTCTTAAAGTCCTTTTAAGTCGAGACAGACTCTTTAAAGTTTGTAATTAGTAGAGAACTTAACTAAGTCTAAGATAATAAGAAACGTTACTTAGTTACCTTTTTATCGAAAGGAATCTATAAGCTAGCCTTACGATATTTAATTTATAATAAGGAATTAATAGTGATCATTTAATGCTTTACTAAGTAAGTACTATATCTAAGTAGTATAAAAGAACCAGTTTAAGTCTTTTCAGATTATAATAATCTCTAATACTTCCTAACGAAAGAACTTAACTTACAGTAAGCACGATAAGTAGAGTTAATAACTCTGTTCCACTTCTAAATCCACTATATTAAAGGAAAAGATAATAGGTAAGCTAATACTCTTAATTAGAGACAGGATTATAAGGATATTAATCTAATCCTAATCCTTATTATTATATTTAATAAAGTTAAGAACAGTATATTAAAATATACGTTATAAGTATCGGATAACTAAACGCTAAAATAAACTATTAATATTTATATAAACTTATAAATAAAGTATAATATCTATTAATAATAATAAGACTTTTAAGTAAGAAGGTTAGTAAAAGGAACCTATAAGTATAAGTGCCCTTTAGGAGATTTCTTAAGGTATATGCAGGACTGTGGGAAGGAGTACTTAATATATTTAAATTATAATAAAACTAGTTATTAGCTAAAATAACTGTTAGAAAGTGTAAATAATGTACTTAAACCAGGAGTAAGGCTTTAATACTAAGAGAAACCGTACATTTACAACTTAAATAAACGAAAGGAGTACGTTTAGTAAGTTTATAAGTCTCGACTTAGAGGACATATAGGCTAAGCTAAGACTCTCACATAAGCTTAGTAAGCGTACACCTTTCTAGGAATAAAGAAGTTAGTTAAGGAAGTGGTTAATAATTACGATATCTATTACTGAAAGTAGAATTGATATTATAAGCCTTATAAGCTTCTTAAACCACTTCTTATATTACAGGCGTTATAAAGTTTAATCTCACTTAACTTTATCACTAAGATTCTAAAGTCTAAAGACCTTACTATAAAAGTCACTTATAACTAAATCCTTATAATAGTTAATAGATTAATAAAGTAAGCTTACTTCTTACTAACTTTAAAGGATATAACAGCAAAGTAACTTACTTATATCTTTAAGAAAGAGGTAGTTTTATAATACCTTTAGCTAGATAATATCGTTACAGATTAAGATAAGCTAATCGTATTAAAGTTTTAGTAAAGATTAATATAAAGAATAGGTGTAAAGAGTAAGCTTTTAACAGTTTTCCACTTATAGACAGATAGCTAAACAGAGTAAGTTAATTAGATACTTATAATGTATCTCTAAACCTACGTTAACTTTAAATAAGATAATTAACTTAAGCTATTACTAACAGTATAGATAGCTTATAACATAATACTAATTAAGTTAATAGGTATATTACTATTCTTCGTTAATTACAGTAAGGAGCCTAAGCTCCATTAAAGCTTACTTACCGGCACTTCCTAAGTTACAGTCCGTGTAGATTAAATGTAGGAACTGTATAACTACCTGTAAGCTGAACTTAAGTTTATACGTAAATAAATGAAGAAGTTTACTGATAAATATTAAATTAAGTAACTAATATTTAAAAAAAGACTTTATTATAATAGCGAATAAGTTAAAGGACTAACTTTTTAAAAGGGGAATTACATCTACCTTTTTTTACGAAACCTATACTTAAAATAACTTAGTAAGAAGCTTAACTTTAAAAGGTACAGACTGTTTTAAATTAAGAAAAAAGTCGCTACTTTTAATTACAAATTAAACTTACTTATTAATATAAAGGTGTAGATTAAGGTTTTTCACATCTCACTTTTAAAACCCGCCTTAAAGGGAGTTCCTTTAAAAAAGAAGATTAAGATTAACGCTGATAAAGATAAGTATAATATTAAGGAAGTTATAGATTTATAAAGGGGAAAGAATACGTTTAAGTATCTTGTTAAGTAGCTAAATTACAGCCTTAAGAGCAACTTATAAGAATTAGTTAAAAGTTTTAAGTGTTTAAACCTAATTGTAAAGTTCTATTAGAAAAATCCAGATTAATTAAAACTAATAATAAGAATTAGAAATAAGATAAGATTTAACATTTAAATTATTATATTAAAGAGTAAGACTACTGTGGGATTTAAAGCTTAAGAAGTGGTAAGAAACTCCTTAATAAGTACAGAAGGACATTTGTTAGAACTCTTAGTTAGGGTTATAAAGACCTTAAACCTAATAAGGAGGCTAGGCCTTTAAAGCTCCTAACGAGCCCTACATGAAAAATAAGCACTGTAAAAAAGTTAGTAAAAAGAAAAAATAATAAAAAAGGTCCTTATAAGACTTAAACCTATAACCTCTCATTAGGAAAAGAAAGTTATAAATTAAGTTATAAAGTAACTACTCGCTATAAAGACCTTACTAAGAAGTTCCCCCAGTTAAAAGACTCTACGTTTTCAGGAGGGGCGTTTAACCTAGCCTCCTTACTTTCCTGGAACTTTAATAACTCCACTTTATAACTAAATGCCTTTATAACCTAGTCCTTAAGGTAGGACCGCTGCTTGTAAAGACGTGTTAGACGCGTTAACACCTTTTAGAGCTTAGCAGTAGCCTTGTGGAGCTATTAAGCTACAGACTTAACTTATAAGTTAAGGTTCTGTTTTTTAATAAGAAGAGCCTTTAACTTCGCCTTATTAACACTAAAAGCATTACACTAAGAAGGCCAGTACCTCTCTAAACAGTAGTTATAACTATCGGACCAGTTTAAAACCCGGTAGACGAGCGGAGGGACAGCAGACTTATAAAAAGAATAAGGGGACATTTTATTACTAAACGCGTGTGTGTAAGCTGTAAGGTTTAAGTAGTAGTTAATACTTTTACCCTGTTCCCGTTTCAAGACCCGGGAGCCAGACACTTGTTGTATAGTGAAGTGGTGAAAGAGAAAAAACTTACCTTTTAAGTTCTTTATAGAAAAAGAATGTTAAAGAGGGGGAATTGTGTAACGATCTTACAGGCCGTCACTTAGGCCGGGGCAGCCTGATAAATCCCCTGTAAAAGGAACAGTGTGGAAAGACAGTGTATACTGTCCAGGTGCACTAGGTTAGGGGTGTAAAGACCTAAAGCCCCTACCGCTAATAAGGTACTGCTTATAATATACCGAGTGCTTACATTATAAATAGGAGAAACCTTATAAGCAGAACGCTTATATAGTGTAAAGTGCTTATATAACAAGCACTTACGGCATTACGAGTAAGGTACGAAGTACCTTTTAGCTAATTAGTATAGATAGTTATAGTTATACTTATAACCACTGTAAGGGACTTTAGTTCCTTACGCTAATATTTAATTATTCATTTATATCCTACTGTTTAGACTTACCTCTGTGTATTATAGTAACAGCGACTTACAGTGACATTAAACCCCCTATCTAAAAGTGTTAGCTTAACAAACTGTCTTCAAAACGCCCCTTACCTGTTAATGTCCTGCTATACGTTCTGTCTTAACCTGCACTAGTCCTCTTAAGGCCTGTGTTAAGTGCAGGTTATAATAAAACTTAACTTAAACTATACTTAATTTTAAGAGCTTAATACACTTTTAAGTACTTTATATATCTTTAAAGCGGTTTAGGGCTCTTTTAACCTTTTTTAAACAGTAATTACAGTTAAAGAACTTACTAAAAGTAAAGTAGCCACTCCTCTAGTTAATTATAAGGTTATACTTTTCCAGCTAGGGTAAACTGAGAATTATATTATATCTTACCACTAATATAATATTAAAATCTACTTCTTATTTATCCCCGTCCACTTTAATTAAAAGTGGTAAGTAATAAGTAACTTTACTATTATAATCTTAGTGTCGTGGCCTTCCCCGCCAGGTTAGGCGGCATCCAATGCAGTAATCGACCCCTGCAGGCTCCACATTACTCTTTACGTTATAATAGCTAGCTAGTTCTACACCCCTCTCTTATTACCACTTATATCTCCATTTAAATATATCCACTGTTAACGTAACGGCCCCGCGCTGCTAAGCGGTTAGTGGAGTCTACTAATTTAGTGACTTATTTTAGTCTCTATGTGACTGTAGCTAATGTAACCTACTGTTAACTTAAAAATCCCACGCCGCATAGGGACTTCTGACTAAGATAACTTTATAACTAACCTAAGCCTTCATTTAACTGTATATACCATTAACGTAAGTACTTTATAAAACATAAGAGTGTATGGTAATTCTACCATTAACTTAATAAACATTTAGAAAATAAACAATATCAGATTAAACTAGATATACCATTAATAAAATGGCTGTAATAAGCGTTCTGCATATTAAAATTTAGATAAATAAACATATATATAGATAAAATATTCTTTTGCTAAAATTTTCACTACTTGCTTATCTTTACTGTATCTTTACGATACCATTTAATAATTCATAGCTAGCTTTATTTTAAAATTAACTAAATATTACAGCCTGCTCTTAATTATTACAACCTGCACCCAATATAGGCCTTAAGAGGACTAACGCGGGTTAAGACAGAACGTATAGCAGGACGTTAACAAGTAAAGGGCGTTTTAAAGACGGCTTATTAAGCTAACACTCCTAAACGGGAGGTTTAATGTCACTGTAGGTTACTGTCACTATAATGCATAAAGGTAAGTCTGAACAGTAAGATATAAAAATGAATAATTAAATACTAGCGTAAGGAACTAAAGTCCCTTACAGTAGTTATAAGCATAACTATAACTATCTATACTAACTATCTAAAGGTACCTTATACCTTACTTAATAGCCTGTTACTTAGTAAGGAATTAAATAACCTGTCACTAAGCACCTTTTGCTTAAAGGTCTTACAAATGCTTAGTAAGTAAGCACCTTTGCTAAGACTGAGCAATTATTAGTTAGTCGTAGGGGCTTCAGGTCTTTACACCCTTAGCCCAGTGCGCAGTACCGTACGTACTGTTTTCCTGTACTATTCCTTATACAGGGGATCTGTTAAGCCGCTCCAGCTTAAGTGACAGCCTGTAAAGTCGTTACACAATTCCCCCTTTTTAACATTCTTTTCCTATAAAGAATCCTAATAAAAGCGTTTCCTTTCTTTAACGTAACTATACCTGCTAACCGTATATAAAAATGCATTTTAAAAAACAGTATCTCTCGTCGCTGTAACCTTACGGACTTTACTTTAACTTTTAAATCGTAAATGTCGCCTTATAGCCGTTATTCTTCAAAATCGCTTTCCTGTCTCGTTACCGTACGGTCGGACAGTTACTCTAAATACTTACTAACAGGGGCTTCGTCTTTATATAACGTGTTTAGTTATAGCGACGTTTTCCTCTAGCGGCTTCTTTTTAAAAAGTACTATCTTAACGTAAAGTATAACGTTACTGCGCAGAACTTAAAGCTGAAAACTTAAGAGCTCTGCAAAGTTACCACTTGACTTGAACAGATTAAAGTCTAGCACTGCTAGATAGAAAAGTAAGCTTTCTCTACGTTTAGCTAGGAGGTAGAGATCTTTCGTTTCTAAGAGTAAGAGGAGGCTTATCTAGCCGCTCTTCCCGAAACTAACAAGTCCTTCGACTAAGGAGGCTTTTTAGCAGGAATACCTACCGGTTCTTTTTCTAGGGGGTTATTACAGCTAACGACTTCTTTTTAACTTAGTCTGTAACTCCTTTTTCCAGTATGTAAAAGGTGGCCTCTTTTTTACTAACTTATTTTTTATGTAGAGCTTACTGGAAGCTCTAAAAGTCTAGCCTCCTTATTAGTTTTAAGGTCCTTTTAACCCTAGTTAAGGGTTTTAATAAATGTCTTTCCGTACTTACTAAAGAGTTTCCTACCGCTTTTTAAGCTCTAAGTCCTATAATAATCTTACTCTTTAGTATAGTAATTTAGATGTCAGATCTTATCTTATTTCTAGTTTTTATCGTTAACTTTAGTCGGTCTAGATTCTTTTAGTAGAACTCCGTAATCAGGTCTAAGTATTTAAGGTTTTTAACTAACTCCTACAAGTTACTTTCAGAGCCGTAATCTAACTACTTAATAAGATACTTAAACGTATTTTCTCCCTTCTGTAAATCTACAACTTCCTTAATGTTATACTTATCTTTATTAGTATTGATCTTAATCTTCTTTTCTAAGGGAACTCCCTTTAAAGTAGGTTCTAGAAGTAAGATGTGAAAAACCTTAATTTATACCTTTATACTAACAGGTAAGTTTAGTTTATAATTAAAGGTAGCGACCTTTTTCTTAATTTAGAACAGTTTGTACCTTTTAAAGTTAAGCTTTTTACTAAGTCGTTTTAAGTGTAAGTTTCGTAAAAAAAGGTAAACATAATCCCCTTTTTAAAAAGTCAGTCCCTTAACTTATTCGCCATCGTAATAAAGTTCTTTTTTAAGCGCTAACTGCTTAGTTTAGTATTTGTTAGTAAACTTTTTTATTTATTTATATATAAACTTAAGTTCAGCTTACAGGTAGTTATGTAGCTCTTATATCTAGTCTGTATAGACTGTAGCTTAAGGGGTGTTAGTAAGTAGGCCTTAATGGAGTTTGGGCTCCTTGCCGTAGTTAGTGAAGAATGGTAATATACCTGTTAACTTAATTAACGTTATGTTATAAGCTATTTATACTGTTAGTAACAGCTTAAGCTAATTATCTTATTTAAAGTTAACGTAAGCTTAGAGATACGTTATGAGTATCTAATTAACTTACTCCGTTTAACTATCTGTCTGTAAGTAAAATGTTATTAAAAGCTTACTTTTTATATCTATTCTCTATATTAACCCTTATTAGAATTTTAATACGATTAGCTTATCTTAATCTGTAATAATATTATTTAACTAAAAGTGTTATGAAATTACCTCTTTCTTAAAGATATAAGTAAGTTACTCCACTATTATATCCTTTAAGGTTAGTAAGAAGTAAGCCTATTTTATTAATCTATTAATTATTATAAGGATCTAGTTATAAGTAACTCTTATAACAGGGTCCTTAGACTTTAAAATCCCAGTAATAAAGTTAAGTAAGATTAAACTTTATAATGCCTGTAATACAGGGAGTGGTTTAAAAAGCCTATAAGGCTTATAGTGTTAATTTTACTTCTAATAACAGATGTTACAATTATTAACCACTTCTTTAACTAGTTTTTTTATTTCCAGGAAGGTATACGTTTACTAAGTTTATATGAGAGTTTTAGCTTAGCTTATATATCTTTTAAGTTAAGACTTATAAACCTACTAAACGTACTCCTTTCGTTTATCTAGGTTGTGAATATACGGTTTCTCTTAATATTAAAGCCTTACTCCTAGTTTAAGCGTGCTGTTTACACCTTTTAATAGCTATTTTAACTAATAATTAGTTTCGTTATAGTTTAGATACTTTAAACACTCTTTACCATAATCTTATACGTACTTTAAAAAGTCTCCTAAGGGGTATTTATATTTATAAGTTCCTTCCACTAACCTTCTTACTTAAAAGTCTTATTATTATTAATAGATATTATATTTTATTTATAAGTTTATATAGACGTTAATAGTTTATTTTAGCGTTTAATTATCTAACACTTACAGTGTATACTTTAATATGCTGTTTTTAACTTTATTAAACATAATAACAGGGATTAGGACTGGATTAGTATCCTTATAGTCTTATCTCTAACTGAGAGTATTAGCTTACCTGTTATCTTTTCCTTTAATATAGTAGATCTAGAAGTGGAACAGGGCTATTAACTTTACCTACTGTGCTTACTGTAAGCTAAGTTCCTTTATTAGGAAGTACTAGAGGTTATTATAGTCTGAAAAGACCTGGATTAGTTTTTCCATACTACTTAGATATAAGGCCTACTTAGTAAAGTATTAAATAATCGCTATTAGTTCCTTATTGTAGATTAGATATCGTAAGGCTAACCTGTAGATTCCTTTCGATAAGAAGGTAACTGGGTAACGTTTCCTATTATCTTAGATTTAGCTAAGTTCTCTGCTAATTACGAACTCTAAGAAGTCTGTTTCGATTCGGAAAGGCTTTAAGAAATCAAGGAGGGCTAAGACTAGTACTGTGATAAAAGCGTGCTTAAGGTCCTTAAACGCTTTCTACTGTCTATTAGTTTACTTAAATAATTTACCCTCTTCTGTAAGCTTATATAGTGGTTTTACAATCTTTATAAAGTACCTAATAAAGTACTAATAAAAGTTTATAAAGCTAATAAAAGTTTATAACTCTTTTTAGTTCTTCAGAATAAGCTAATCCCTAACTACCTCTATCTTCTCTAATTACATTTTAAGTCTTCTAAGGGTTACTTTAAACTTTAAATAGTTTAGTTCCTGAATGTAAAAGTGGCTCTTTTCCAAATTTACTGTTAACTTCACTTTCTTAAAAGTTATTAAAACTTATCGTATATACTTTTAATATTCCTCTAAAGTTTTAAAGTAAATTAAAACGTTATTTAAATATATAAAAATAAACTTATTAAGGAAGGGGTGGAGAACACTATTAATAAGGCTTTAGAAAGTCGCAGGGGCGTTTATTAATCTTATCAGCATAATACGGTATTAGTAATACCCATTACAAGTTCGAAAAGCTGTTTTATACTTATCCTCTTCCTTCACTCTAACGTAATTAAATCTTATAAGGAAATTAAGGCTAAAGAACCAGTTTACCTTAATAATCCGTTTTTATATTTCCATAATAAGTAGTAATAGGTAATAATTCTTAATTATATTTTTATTTAACGTTTAATAATTAATAACTATATATAATTTACTATCTCCCTTCTTTAAGACGAACAGCACTAAGTACTTTACTAGGGATTAAGACTTTACAATAAACCTATTCTTTAAGTTCTTATTAACGTACTCCCTTAAGGCCTTAACTTATTAAGGGTTTAGATAATAGGGCTAAAAGCTACAAAGCTTCGCTCCTAGCTTTAGTTTAATTTCGTAATCTTACAGTCCGTAATTTAGTAATTACAGTATCTTTTTTTAAAATAAGGTAAACTTCCTGTACTTTACAGGTACTTTAGATAAGTTAACTTCTTTACTTATCTATAGATTATCTTCTAACTTCTTTCTACTTTCTAAATTGTCATTTAAGTAATGTAGTAGATTTTCTAATCTTTTAACTATCTTAGTAAACCTAACCTAAACTATACTTAATTCTAAGGGTTTAACGTGCTTTTAAATACTTTATATATCTTTAGAACAGTTCGGTACCTTCTTAACTTTCTCTAAATAGTAATTACAGCTAGAGGACTTACTAAAGGTAAGGTAACCACTCCTCCAGTTAATTATAAAGTTATACTTTTCCAGCTAAGGTAAACTCAAGATTATATTATATCCTGTAATTAATGTAACGTTAAAATCTACTTATTATTTATCCTTATCTACTTTAATTAGAAGTAGTAAGTAATAAGTAACTTTACTGTTATTATACTAGTACAGGCCTCCTTCTCTATTTCTAATGGGAATAACCTTTTTATACACTTTGTTAAGGAGTTTCCTTCAGTTAATTAACAAGGGGTATATTAAGTTAGAAGTACTCCCATTATTAATCACTACTTTTACCTTAAATAGCTTTCCTTTTCTATTTATTAAATTAACACTAACGGAATAATACTTATACTCCTTTAATATCTAAGTTATAATAATTATCTATCCTTAAGGTCTTATCTAGCTTAACCTTTAAATACCTCTCCTTCTTCTTAGGGTTTTTACTAACTAACAAACTACTAGTTTCCAGCCCTTTTAAAGGGCCTGTAACCTTTTCCTAATTCCTTCTGGAAAAACAAGTAACTTTAATAAACTTAACAATTAACCTTCCTTAAGTTCTTACGCTTTAACGTCCAGTTAACTTTAAACAGTATAATGTTCTTAAAATCTTTAATAAATCAATAGTACGCTCTGTAAGACTAAATCGCAGTAATATCCTTCTACTCTTAAATCTGCTAATAGTCTTCTCGCCTTTACTATTCTTTAGCTTTTCCGTTAAAGTGTAACAAACACGTTACAACTAAGTAGTTATTAAGTACCCCTCCTTACCAGTATATAACAGGGGCTTAATTAATTACAGTAACCTTCCACTTATTACTAAACTCCCTTATTAGGGAGTAAGAGACTCGGTAATAAACCAGTTTTAACTTTACCCTTACAATAGCGTAGTCTTATCTTTATATACTAGGGAAGTGGTTATAAAAGGCCTTAAGCTTATAGTGCCGGTTAAGAGTATAGTTATTATATACGTAATTAATCCATAATATATCTCTGTAATTAGGGTAGTTAATGTTAACTGCAGGTGCTGTAATTATAAAGTATAAAACAGGGGAAGTAACATTTTGTTTTTTCTCTTCTTTTACTTACCTTTATATACATTATTTCTTCTAAACCTTTTCTTAAAACTCGGATAATAATAACCTAACTTATTCTTCCACAAAGTGGTCTTCTTTAACAAGTTAATACTTAAGTTAATTAGTGAAACAAACCCTGTTATAAAGTTACAACCTAATTTCCACTACCCTATCTTTAAACATTACAGTAAGACCTTTAACTTATAAGTCTTCCACTTTATCTACTAACTTTTAATATTTTTCCTTCAGCTCCTAAACTCTCCGTTAATATACTTACTTTATACCTTTTTAAGGGACCCTTAAAGTACCAGTCCGAAACATACCAACCTTAATATAAGGTAACTATCTAAGCTGTCCTTCTTTTAAGGAAGTAAAGGTGCTGATCTACTTAATATACTTAAAGTGTTTAAGAGTCTTAAAGGGTATTATTAAAAAGAATTTCCGTTTCTCCAGTTTAATTCTCTTAACTTACTCTCTTTTACCTTTTAATACTTACTTTACTATTTAGGTAACCTAAAGGGTTAATTCCTCAACTCCTTTTACCATTTTAGTAATTTCTAAATCAGGGTTTTTCCTAAATTTCCTTAATTCTTAAGCTTATAAAGTAAGGCTTTTAAGGCCTGTAACAGCTAATTAAAATATCTCTTCCTAAAGTCAGTCTTTTATAACCTACACCTTTAGTAATTTTAAGTTTCCACCTTAAAGTCGGTCTTTAATAACCTGCACTTTTATAGTTAACTTTTCTATAATACCTGTAAGGACTAGATACATTATATCTTAAGGTTCTTCCTATTTTTCCTTATCTCCTAAGTTACACTTATTTATCTAAGTGCAGTCTTTTTCGTTACTTACTATCCTAATATAGATATCTTCTAAGTTAAACCTAATGTACTTTCCTCCTTTTAAAACAGGTTTCTAACTGACTTACTTTAATAATAGATATTACTGTACTATATATCCTTTCTTATTACAGTTAAAGCATTAAACTTATAATAAGTCCTTAAGCTACTTCTGTTACTGTTATTACGGTTTATTATAATTAGGTCGGTTCTAACAGTTCACTATACCGATATCTATTAACCCAGGGTAATAACCTGTCGCAGTTAACTAGTTCCCCTTCTTCAGTTTATTTAACTGGTAAGGGGTCTGTTCCTTCCAGTAGTTCTTCCGATAATAGTGGTTATAATACCAGTTATTAACCTTAATAACTATCTTAACTAACTCCTAAAGGTGGTCTGGTTAGTCTTCTCAGTAAAGGTCTCTAATAATGTGCTCCTTTAAACCGCTTTAAAACAGCATTACTAGGGCCTCTTAACTAAGCTTAGTCTTTACTGCTTCCAGTTTAAAGCGTATAGAGAACTTAAAGATTAAAAACATCTGTCTTAAGGCTATAAGGCGCTATTCAGCCTACCTAAGGGCATCTAGTTCTTTAAACTTAATTTAAAGCTAGTTAATAAACACGTCGAAATTATCAAAAAGGGCCTAAATCTCAGGGGCTTCCTTTCATACTTTATTTATAAAGAGGTTATTAATTATTTTTATATAGGGTTTATATTAATAAACGGTTACTTTATCTAGTAAAGCTCTAACGAACTTAACCTTTCCTTCTTCTTCGAAGAACTGTTTATCGTAATAGGTAATATAGCTCTAAAGCTAGGCTATCTAAGACTCCAGCTGTATAAAGTCTCCTTTAAAGCACAAGGGTGGAGGGAGCTTTACCCGTTTCTTCTGTAAGCCCTTAAGGTCGTTATTTTCCAGTTCGACTACGTTAAGTCGGGCCTAAAGTTTCTTAATAAGACTAATGTGACTCTTAATATCTCCGGGGAAAGTTTCGTTAAGTTCCTTAACCAGTCCCTACTAGTTAAGGTTTAAGTCTTTAAAGCGTATAGCCAACTCGTTAATAGTAAGGAGCTAAGGCTGGGCTTACACCTCCTTAATCTCCTTACCTTTTCCTAAGGTCGACATATTAGTGGGAGGGAGGTAATATCTGGGAGTTTAATAAGCAACATTCAGAACTAAGACGCTAATATCGTATTACAACCTACACCCGACACAGGCCTCGAGAGGACTAGCGCAGGTTAAGACAGAACGTATAGCAGGACACTAACAAGTAAGGGGCGTTCCGAAGACGGCTTGTTAAGCTAGCACTCCTAAACGGGGAGTTTAATGTCACTGTAGGTCGCTATCACTATAATACACAAAGGTGAGTCTAAACAGTAAGACACAAAAATGAACAATTGAATACTAGCGTGAGGAACCAGAGTCCCTCACGGTGGTTGTGGGCACAACTATAGCTATCTATACCAACTATCCAGAGGTACCTCGTACCTTACTCAGTAGCCTGTTACTCAGTGAGGAACTAAGCAACCTATCACTAAGCACCTTTTACTCAAAGGTCTCACAGATGCTCAGTAGGTGAGCACCTTTGCCAAGACTGAGCAACTGCTGGTTGGTCGTAAGGGCTTCGGGTCTTTACACCCCTGGCCCAGTGCGCAGTACCATGCGTACTGTTTTCCTGTACTGTTCCTTGTGCGGGGGATCCGTCGGGCCACTCCGGCCCAAGTGACGGCCTGCAGGGTCATCACATCAGTGCAGCAAAGTGACATAATTAGAAACAGATTTTAAAAAGAACTTCTAATTAAGCTTAAGATAAGGTAACTAAATAAAGCTAGCCTAACTCTTATACGCGAATAAGATTGTTAAACAGATCGCTGATCCACCTTAAGAAATCGACTTTTCTTACCTAACGTAAACACGATAGTATCCATTAATTAAGGTACCGTTTTTTCTACAGAAAAACAGTCGAGCCGCTTCAGCTTGCTGCTAATCTGCAGATTATTGCAATGAAATTCAGTGAATCCTAAGCTTATGACTATGTTTTACTCTAGCTAGTAAGATAAAAGCGACATACATCTGATGTATTGCTTTTAGCTTTAAAAAAGTTATAGCGCCGCCTCTGTTAGTAGGACACAGGCCTTGTAATCCTACCTGATCTAAGGAGCCCTTGGATGCAGGTTGTAGCATAGTAGTGGTGTGAGTGCCCAAAACTGGGCCCAGAGATAAATCTTCGCAATATGTGAGCAGCTATAGCCGAGACAGCCCAAAATAGTGGCCCCCCTTCTCTCAGCCTAGGGCTCAGGCTGAGACGGCAACTGCTCAGTTCCGAAGAAGGAAAGGGAAATTCGTGGTGTCGATTTTAGGGTGGTGAAATCGCTGTTCCTGCATGCGGTTTCTAATCATCTCAGTCGCTTTCCGCGTATCTCACCATCAAGAATCCCATCTTACAGCACCAGCTCGCTATGTGATGCTTTTGGCGCCTGGGCAAGCACGTATTATGTATTCTCAAGGTCCATGGGATTACTCAACCGCTTGTTATTGCATGTGGAGAAAGAACTCTCTGCTTTCTCCGAGACCTTGGCTCCCGATCCTTCTGCTCCATCAACTCCACTAGGATTAGGCCCCCCGACAGCTCTCCGAGCGCGAGGTAGGTAGCCGATCTCGAGGCTCATATTTACAACACGTATGTCTCGCCCCGAATATTTACCCCCCTTTTTCTTTGTTGTTTTACTCTTTGTTCTTTGTTCTGTCTATGCATTGTCTTTGTCCATCCGTCCCCGACCCTGCTACCAGCCCAAAGCTCACATTGTTGGCACCACCCTCCAAAAACGCGAATTCTGGTCCTTCATCGGCTGGTCCGGCCGCGACTGCACCGGCGGCCTCGTCTTCGCCTCCACGGAACAGAGAGCGGGTGGCTGCGTCAACACCAGGAAGCTGGCCCCGTCCGTCTCCTACCTAAACACCCGTCCCGTCCCTCCCATTGCCTACCCGGACAATGCGTGCCGGACTCGGACGCGTCTAACGTACGTCAAGGATCTGGGGAAGAATTATTGGTGCATGAATGGGGATGTACGTTCGTTCAGGCTACTAGGGTATCGGATGAGTGAGTACTGTCAACACCAGACCATGTTGGAGGAGATCAATTTTTGACTACCTGTACTTGAGTATCCAAAGCTCTGCATCATTAATGTTCAAGAAGTAAAGTTTTCATCTCGGCTCTACGCCATCAAAGAGATTGCGAAAGCAACAAACACCATGGCTGTCACCGTGGAGATCATGCGTCCGGAAGCCGCCGCTGTGACAATCGAAGAAGTGGGCCTTCCAGCAACAGGCGCCGTCGCAGAAACGCCGGCGTCAGGGATTGAGGGCGGCGGATATGCGTCTGGCTTCCCACCTTGAGGCCGGGGTTCACCCCATATATCACCGCTTCCTCCGCTACCACCACCATCACTGTCACTACCACCACTGCCACTACCACCACCGCCGCTACTGCCGTGAGCAGCAGTGGTAGTCGCAGCGGAAACTCCACTAGTCTTTGTCTTCGGCGCTGGCCGTTCCCTGCCAGGACCACCACCGAGAGCAGGGGCCGGAAGACTCCCGCAGCCGGGCGAGATGACTGGCAGAGAGGCTGGGCAGTCCTTCACGTCCTTGGCGAAACATGGAACGGGGAGTTCGGTGGTGATGCTGCTCGTGGTGTGCGAAGTGGTGCCGCCTGCTCCTACGACGGGGCATGTTGTGAGGTAAATCACAGTCCTGCAAACACTGCTGTTAGCCAGCTTGAACCAAGAATGAGAGCAGTAGGGTACATACCGGGTGAGCGATGTGATTGCTGTGGCACAAGGTTCGGGTTGACAAGTGGAGCACAGAGTCGAGGTCGGGGTCGCCGATGTGTAGCTCGAGTTTCCGAAGTATCCTGATGACGCTGGAGCAGTAGAGTTGGGGAAGATGGACTCTGACGACGGCGGCATGCTTGAGCTGGACGGTGGGACACTTGAGCTGGCTCCCGGCAGCGTGATGTTGCCGCTGTCTCCGAAGGGAAGGTCCAGATTTCCTGGGACGACTCGAACAAACTTTTTGCCCGAGGAGGTATCACCACGAGCGTAGATGAAGTACGCAGTCTCGGGAATTGTGACGAGGCCATGAAAGGTGTCGTCGGGCGGAGTCAGCCCATCTGTGCCGTTGCCGCGAGAGAGTTCAAGGTACGATAGAAGCGCACCGCCGGGAGAACGGAACTCGAAGCTGGCCGAAGAGACTCCGCCAGCAATATTAGCAACTACAAAAGCAGTAGAACCAGGAGCTGGTGGACTGAGCACCGGGAAGAGGCCCTCATGGTGGGTGCCTCGGGGCTCAACGAAGTTGAAGACCGGCAAAAGGAGGTTGGTCTTGGCAAAAGAGTTGAACGAGAAAGCTTCGTCACCTTGCAGCGTCACCTTCCATGTTCCTGGAGCTGGTGCGTCCACCATGATTGTGTTGCCTGTGGCCAAGCCGACAATACTGACCCCGGGATCCCCTGGCACCGCCGACGAGCCGTCAGGCTTGGTGAGGGTCATGGTGACAGTACTGGTGTTGACAGAGAAGCCCACCGAAAAAACTGTGTCATCCACAGGCACATCAAGAGTGAGGAGGCGCGATTGACGGCGCCGGAGGGGAGATGAAGTGGATGGCCCGTAGATGGCGCTAGTGAGATCAACCGAGTCATCCACAATGAGTGTCTCTGCGAACGAGGCTGTTGATGCTGCTTCGGACCCGGGGAGCTCGTCAAAGAATCGTCCAGGAGCGACGAGATCGTAGGCAGCCGGGGTATTGCAAGAATTAGCAAACTTAAACACCATGATGGCAATGTTCTTTGCTTTGGCAGCCTGGGCAACCGCAGCGGCGTTTGCTTCATCTTTGGCGCCGGCGTCTGTCCACAAGAAGATCTTGCCGCCGGCTGGCGTGGCGCTAATGGCTGTTGCGAGGCCGCCCATGGCCAACTCTGGACAGTCGCCTCCACCAAAGGCGCCAAGGCCCGAGATGGCGCTGATGAAGTCGTCCGGGTTGGTATAAGCAGCGGCAGGCTCGACGCCAGGGTCGTTGAACGGCGCGAGAACATACAAACTGGGGCGGTCGGTTTCAGAGTCGCGCACATTGTTTACGATGCGGATGGCGGCGTCCCTGACAGCTGCGATAACACCGGCCATGCTTCCAGTGGTGTCAATGACAAAGGTCAAACTCGGCCCAACACCATAGAGCGTCTTGAGCAGGGCGCAGTCGATGGGCAGCTTGTCGCCACAGATGGTGTCCTTGACATCATCCAGATACTTCTTAGTCGCCTCCTCCGCAAGCTTGGCTGCGGCGCTGTGGAGATTGGAGTGGGGACTGATGAATGGGTGCGATGCGTCTTTGCCGATGCCCTCGCGTCCGCGGGCGGCGCGGTCGAACGGACCACCGTGGCTGCACTTCCCTGCCTTCCAAGTTTCACCTAGGGCCAAGTCCACACCAAAGTACCCCGTGGTGAGGTACTTTCCGCCGGCCGCCGCATCGGGGAACAAGTTGTTTTTGCAGTCGGCGTAGATCTTGCCATGGCCGAGCGCCTCAGCGAGATCGCCAGCCAGCCCAAGCAGCTGGGCGGGGACGCTGGGGCCAAAGACCAAGGACAAGAGGCTGCTAACTGTGTTGGCGACCTTGGGTCCAAAGGTGCTGATGCCTTGGCAAGTAGCGACGAGGAACTTGTTGCCCGGAGTCATGGGGTCGGAGCCAAGTACAGCGGAACGGCACGTTGAGATCCAGTCGAGCTGGACTTCTTCAATCTCGGGGGTAGGATAAGAGCAGTTCTGACACGTCTGGACTCCCGCTGGCGCCACAGGAAGCTCGAGTCCCGGGTCGCCAGTGCCGTCGCTGGATCCAACGCCGAGCTTCTGGCTGATCCCAATTGAGTCGCCGAGGCCGAGCTCGACCCAGTTGCTATGGGAGTAGAAGTCTTGAAGAGTGTGCAAGGCGCGTCCGAGCTTGTTGCGAGCCCGACCGACGTCGCCATCCTCGAGCAGCGTCTTGATGTCGCTCTGGAAATCTTGGAGTCGCTTTTGACAACCGCTGATGTTTTCGTCGTCGCAATGCGCGTTCGAGTTTTCTGCTTCGCCGGGGACGCGGTACGCCTCGTCCTTGCCACCTTCGTGGTCGTCCGTGTCGATTGATCCTTGGACAACTTCTTCGGTGGCTCGGTGCATTGTCGGCTTCATCTCTCCCTCGGCGATGTCGAAGTAAATCTCGTACTTGGACAGGAAGCCCTTCTTAGTCATTGCCTCGTGCGGTCGGCCGGCCAGGGACCAGCCATCGGAGTCGGTGAACTGGCGGATCCATTCCGAGAACTCGAAACCGCCGACGTATCCCCAGGTGGGGTTGAACGATTGGACGCGGGCAGGCGCGAATGCCACGAAGGCGACTGCCACCGCTGCTGTAAAACGCATGGCGCAGAGGGAAAACCGAAAGAAAAAAAAAAGAGTGACAGATCGCTTGGGCAAGAATGAACGACTGAGCGAGAGGACGGTCTGTAACCTTGTGGATAGCAGAGCTCGACCTCATAGCAACGATATATAACGCAGAGCACACACTTTCCCTGAGACCCCTTGAGGCTCATTCTTGGCACCAGGGGCCGGAGCCTTGCGCCTCAGCGCTTCCGTGGTGCAATATATTGGAGCATGGTTTCGGAGCTGAGTCCGATGCCAAGAAATCTCCGCAGCACGATCGCGAGGCTCTGCTGAAAATTTGTCCCAGGTGCGGTACCACAGGTTCCCCTCACGAGACAGAGGGCTTTCGTGGCGTCCATTCGGTCGCAGAATCAGACCACCAGCCCCTTTTCGTCCCCTAGCCGCCCAGGATATCTAAACTGGGCTGTGCTTGAGCACGATAAGATTGCCAAATGAGCAGTTTGCGGGCCAGACCAATTGTTGCACACATCATGCTGGCAACCGGAGGCTGAACATTCGGGCCTCGGGACACCCCCACTCTCCTTTCGTAGTCACACCAGACGGACTCGAAGCATAATTGATTATCTCAGATAATCCTCCGCCTCAAACCCAGACATTCGGCAGAGTGGCGCAGGATTTAGTCTGGATTGAGTTCTCCCTTTGTTATGTTCGAAAAAGCTGCGGGTAGCTTCGTCATCGTCCTTTCTTAGTCTAATACACAATTGATAGCAAAGTCCTTTGTTCATTGTTTGTGTCCTGTGTGCTATATCATGCTGTTGTTGCCCGCTATTCGGTCCAAGTCAAATCTGGAGTCAGTATCACGCCTGTCACATCAGCCATGTCAATTGATCCAGCTCTGCTCGTGGCTTCCGGCGCCCGGAAAATGTCCGAAACCGCTCCGCAGATGAATAACTCGTCATAGAGGAGGTGGAAACTGAACCCGTCGCCTTTCCGTCACCGCGGCATCACCAGCATCATCGCACAGCAACCAGACGCGTTGCGTTGAGTCCCAAGACAGCGCTGCCCCACTTCTGTTGAGCCTCTGATTAGCCGTTGAGTCTGTGCTGAGTTAGCGACCGAGTCCAGTTGCCCCACCTTTCGAGTGGGCTAAAAAGGAGTGTCAACAGTCCTTGCCTCGGAACTCTCCCTTCTTCTCTTCCCTCTTCCTCATCAAGACACAGCACTTTGACTTTGCTCATCAGCAAATACCACCACGACTGTTTTTCATCTACGAGATCGCTCTGTGAGTGTTCTTCGTACTTGTTAACCATTATCCTGTGTCTTTTCTCGACTTCGAGTCTCTTGCGCTTTCCCGCTGCAGTGCAGCGCTTCTTGCTTCCTGCATCTCTTCGAGTTGGTCGCAGACATTCCCTTCTCGACCACTCTTCTCTCGTCATTCAGTCATATTCCATCTTTGGGAATTGACTCTTTCTCTTGTCAATCTTGGACTTCTCTTCTGTGTCCCAATTGTTCTCTTTCTCATCTGTCGCGACTCGGACTGTTGTCTTGTCACCGCAACGATGCACCAGTCTGCCACATTTAACTCCCGGCACCTCAGCCTCTGGAAGAGGATCGGAAGCACATTCGGGAAAGCTGTATCCTCTGAGGCTCAGAATCCTCGGAACAAGTCTTCCGCCTCGCGCACCCTCTCTTCTCGTTTGACGTTTTGGAAGACCACATCACGCTCAACCTCGAGCACCATCGCCAACAAGTCTCTTTCTGTCGAGTCCCAAGCTAGCCTCGACAACCTGCCCCCAAGCCTTGAGATCTAGTTGCCCGGGCACTAACTTGACTTCGACATTGGGGATCTCATCAACCAGGACGTTTCGGTTGCTGTCGCCTCCATAAAGAAGTAGTTTGCCCCGGTCTGCACGCGAAGGATATCGAGTACACGTTTCAGAACGGGGAGACGCAGAACGGGCTGGGCGTGCCGGTGGTGCAGAGCACAGCGGAGGTGATGCAGAGGTGGATTGTCGATTGGGCGGTCAAGGGGGATGGAAGCGGGAGCGCGGCATTGCAGATACCAAAGTATACGGCGGCAGCGAATGTGGTGAACATCACGGGGACCAGGTTTCCGGTGGTGGCGGATCCGACGGCGAATGCGAGGTCTAGGTTTTGGTTAGATGGGTTGGCGTCGGCGGTTCTTCAGGAGGGTTTTCCATTTTTTGTAGATACTTATGAAGCTCTATGAATGGCAATTCTGAACTCTCTGTGGTTTCCGAGCGTGAATTGGTCACAGGAGATGGAGACTGACTCATTCCGTATCTATACATGACGCCGGTCCCGTTACTCCTCGCTGCAAACCCAAGAAAGTGTCACAACGTGACTCCCGATCTAGATGGTTCGTCGACGAAAATCGGTGGGGATTAACGTACTTGGTATTCAAGTTGCATCCATTAGGGTCCTGCAAGTACAACTCCATCTGCCGGAAAAGGCCTCAACATCATCAGCCGGGTCTGATGGCCCATATAGTATGAGAGATAGCTTGTAGGTTCCAGTAAGTCAGGTGGGGGGCTTTTGGAACACCCTAGAATTGGAACAAGCTTTGTCATCATAGACTCGCCTCTCGCCACCCAACTCACCTATTTCAATCGCCCACAACTCAACCAATTCTGCTTCAATCCTTTCATTCTTTTTCCCATTCCATTGATAACCGAACGATGAAGCGATATACTGTGTTAGATTTGCAGAATGCGCTGGTGGAGTATGCAGAAACTGGCTTACTCCGCAGCTCTGCTGAAAACCATGGCATACACCCTACTACTCTCTTTAATCGGGTTTACGGTTCCGAGCCAGCCTCCACGGCCCAAATTATCAACTAAAAGCTCTCTCCGGCTATGGAAGAACGTTTGACCGAATGGATTCTATTCCAGGGGTCGCTCGGCCACCCTCTAACACACGCCCAAATTCGGAAATTGGCTAGAAGAATGCTTGGAGACGACGAGACCCTCGGGAAAGGCTAGACCGGCCGGTTTTTGGCCAGGAATCCATCAATTTCTACTATCAGACCTTGGAGAATCTACGTAAACCGTGCTGATCGAGCCTGTAAGGCCGTTATTCGGCCCTAGTTTGACTATTTGAAGCCTTTAGGGGTAAAGGCCATTCTGGCTAAGAATAGGTATAATATAGATGAAACTGGTATTGCTTCTGGTATTGGAGATAATGGTTTAGTTGTTGGCTTTAAGGAAAGAAAGAAATTCCAGAAAAAGAAGAAAGGAGACTGAATTTGGACCTTAATTATTAAGTGTATCTCCGCTGACGGCCGGTATTTGAACCTAGTTATTATTTTTAAGGGTGGAAGCCTTTAATAACAGTGGTATCCACGCGATTTACAGCCATTTAACAGCTAGAAGTGGAAAACCACCGAAAACGGCTGGTCTGACAATAACACTGCCCTCGCTTGGCTCCACAATATCTTTCTTCCAGAGACTCGGCCAGCCACCCCTTTAGAAAAGCGCCTCCTTATTTTAAATAGCCACAGCAGTTATACCATTAAAGAATTTATGTGGCTGGCCTTTTTAAATAACGTACAGTTATTATTTCTGCCAGCCTATATCTCCTACGTTCTCCAGCCCCTAGATTTATCCGTTTTCGGCCCCCTGAAGGCTTAGTATAGAGCCAGACATAACAAGATTATTTCTGGCTTCGACAAAGGCACCGTTACTGAAAAGAGGGCTTTTTTAAAATGTTACCAGTAAGCTAAGGTCTATAGAATGACCGAATCTAACATTAAAGCCGGTTAGAAAGCTACAGGCCTTTAGCCGGTTAGCCTTAGGAGGCCGCTGAGTAACGGCTTTATTATTAAGAATTCTAATAGCAACGTCGATCAGGTGACCTCCACAGCTTCTACAGACCTTTAAGGGGTCTTTAATCCCATTTTAGATAAGGACTTAAAGGGCCGGCCTGTGTGGTTTACCCCTAAAAAGCCGAAGGATTTCCGGGTTTAGGGGCAGGTTTTTCTAGCCGGCCAAAAACGGACCGCCAGCGACCGGCTTTTTATACGCAAGGCTGCAAAAGCCTTCGATAACGTGGTTTTCCAACTGGCAAATACGGTGTATCGATTAAAGGCTGTAGAAAAAAGCCTGGAACGCACAAGAGGCCGAAAGAGGAGGAAGGTCCAAGTCGACCCTAACACGCAGTTTGCTGGAATTGAGGAGGTTTGTGCCTCGCAGAGAGATGCTGGCAGAGAAAGTCTTAGTGATTCTGAAAGGGAGGAATTAGGCGATTCTGATGCTGAAGACTATATTATTGTAGCTATCTAATTGACGAAGTTGTGGGCAGTTAAAATATGTGGTGGTGTACAGGCCCCGACTCAGGGCCTGTTCCAAATCTAGGGTGTTCCAAAAGCCCCCCACCTGACTTAACACCCTCAATCTGAACACCGTGAGAGGTGGCTGTAAAGAAAGCTTCTGCGCACGTCGCTCCATGGGGACAATAAGGCGCTTAAACAGGTATGTTTAGTCACTTAATACCATCCCGCAATACACAGTTGATGTTATTTTGAAGCCATCGCGCTCGATAGACGTCGCTATAGTTATCTGAGATGTGACTACGTCGAAGCTGCTGCTGGTCGCGAGCATCCTTTAGGCGACGCCTTCTTCTTGGCGGTGTATTCATCTTTGATTCCAACGACGGGTTCTGAATGAAATCATCTAGAGATTGGCAAGTGGACCGCCCACAACGCGTCCAAGCCGTGGCTTACGACCCTCCTCCCAGACGAACACCCGACAGCGCGCATTCTCACTTACGGATACGATACGCACGTGGCGGACTGGCATGGGCTGGTGTCGCAGAGCTGGATCGAGGACCATGCGTGGAATTTCCTGACATCGCTGGCGGCATATCGAGAGAGCGATGGGACAGTGGCTACTTGGAACGCGGGTGGAGATAACATTTCTAACGCTACCCAGAACGAACGGCCCTTGATATTCGTTTGCCATGATATAGGGGGTCTCATATGCAAAGATGTATGTAAGTTGAAGTCGGATTTTATGAGCAATGCTAATCATCGGACCAGGCGCTAGTTACGTCGGGGCGACTGCAAGAGCAACACCGCCAGAACGTCATTCGTTCCACACGCAGTATTCTCTTCCTTGGGACGCGGCACACCGGGTCCGGAATCGCCAACTGGGCTGAAGTGCTCCTGCTGCACAACGGCACCGTCAACAAAATAGACCAGGAAATTAGGACATACCTGAGGCGCGAGTCTGAAGGGCTCGCACGGATTCAAGACAGCTTTTCCGCGTCAGTCGGACCGGGCCGGGGGGAGCATCTACCTCGCATTGACATCTACTGCTTCTACGAGGAAATATCCCTACCAGGGGTTGGCAAGGTGTGTTGGAAACATTGGAAACACAGCTTCGGGATGCGCACCATGTTGACGAGCCGTGCAGGTCGTGCCAAGGGATTCTGCGATACTTCCAGGGCACATCTCGATCGGGATACTTGGCGATCATTGGAACATGACCAAGTTCGTTAGTATAGACGAAGCAGGGTTCCAAGCCTTCAGCAACGTGATTCGTCAATGTATCAAGGGGCTGGGCGAGGCCCGAAGATGCGAAAGCGACTTAACTTCACCGAGTTCATGGAAAGAATCGCAATGTAGGGGGACAGCCTGTAACCCATCTTGGGGCCAGCTAACAGGAAATAGTTTTTGTACCATATCCCAGAAATCCTGGCTTTGTCGGACGCTACGATATCCTCAGCGACTTGCGTCACAATCTGGACTGGCTGTGGAAAGGATAGAAAAGCGCAGCTAAGAGTATTACTTTTCGGTTCGGGCGGTGCTGGGTAAGATGAAACCTCTTTCTCTTAGCTACGCACTGGAGGCTAATCTAAGATAGGAAAACACAGATTGCGCTGGAATATGCGTACCGGATTCTTCACTCAAACCCAAACGTGTCCATCTTCTGGGTTCATGCCGTTAACCTCGAACGATTCCGCCAATCTAACTGGTGCTTTTGATAGACTGGATATGGGTCTACTAGCACATATTTACAAAGGGCCTAGCCCTAGAGGCAAGCCGTGAATTGGGAGAGGTTTGACCCGAAGTACGCTAACCAAACACCGCAAGCACCAAAATGACCCTTCCTACCCCTTTCTCTACCTTCCACCCCCTCCCTCTCTCCAAAGTTGCCCTCCCATAACCCATAACCCCCCAATAACCACCACCTTCTCCTTCTTCTCCGAAAACACCCACCCTTCCACCGTCAACCACTATCTCCGCTCCGCCCCCTCCACCCTCTACTTACGCCTCGTCTCCTCTAACTCCACTCCTTATCCTCCTTCTCCACCACCACCCTCGACACACCATTGTCTCCGTCATGTTACAGACATGTGTGGGCTGCTAATCCTGAGTTGTTGTCGACGGAGAAGAGTTTCGAGGTGGATGGGGTGGAGGTGGTGAGGGGTTTTCTGAAGGGGCATTGTGAGCTTGCGATGCCGTATGATTCGCAGCGCTCGGAGGCGAGTGTGGACGTGGAGGTAGTGAGGATGTTGTTAAGAAGAGGGGTGGATTATCCGAACCAACAAGGTAGGCGCATCGACTGTCCTGAAGGAGCGAAGCCAACTGGTAGCTAATTATTGGCATCCTGGCCACACTGGCCTGAGGCGTCATGATATCATCTTGAAACGGCAGCGCCTCACACAACTCTAGCAATGCGTGTCAGCAGTGGTGCACTGTCATATGTTCGCCGGCTAGAGTTGTGATCTTCAACTTGCCACCAGACCCCTATTCTCTCGTATTCGGGGGGAGCTTCCCCATGCCTGGATTTATCCAAGTGTCGGCTTGGCTTGAGGAGAAGTCCATAGTGCCTTGATTCTCGGCGAGACAGGGTAACGGTGATAACGTGAAGGGCGACGGTGTTCTCGAAGGTTGATTCGTCCCCGCTGTCCGCGATGAAGCACACCTGTTTCGAGCTTCTGCAACTAGTAAGTGCTGTAAAGCGTTAACAGTATATAAAATAGATTATAAATTCTAATCGTTAATTTTAAAACGTATTATAGTTAAATTATACGTTGATGGCATTTGGCTTCTAATAGCTGTCTGACTCTGGTATTCACGGCGCCGCTGAGCCGAAATCAGCCGCCCGCTGATCGAAGCCCCATATTAAACCCTAACCCTACTACGCCGCCGCCGGCGAAATTCGCGAATATCTACGGTGGCTCCGGTATGGCCGCCGTGCTTATTTCCGGATATCTACGTCGCCAGCTAATTCGGCCGCTGATTCGTCGCGGCCCCCAGAGCCTCCACTATAGTACAGAGCACTAATGCGCCGTGGCCACACCACTACAGCGGGGCCAGCGCCGTAAGCAACCGTTAGTTACGCCTTTCAGGGAGTCTGGCCCCCCTCCGCTCCGCTCTAACTGTCAGAAGCACTGCACTCTGGATTGCAACTGTGTAATTGTATTGCTTGTCCTCACTCTGTTCCTCTGGTTCTGGCTGGAAGCCAGAGGCTTCTTTATAGACTATTCTGCAGGATTCAGGCTTTGTCACTCTGGTGGCTGAGGCTCACTGGCGTACTGGCAGTGCCAGGTATCCAGTCAGCTCCGCTGACTAGATGCCCAGGGCCTCTGAACCCCCTTCTTTCTGACACATCCACTGTAAGAGTTATTATCAGATAGCGATTCTTCTGAAGAATCTAGTTCTTCAGAAGAGGAGTGTATTGTAGTTAGAACTAGCTGTAGATCATGAAATCAACAAGGGGGTGAGGGTCTCGCTTATTCGCTTACAAAAGTGGCTAGTGCAGGGGGTGGCTAGTTCCCCCCCTTTGACTTACCGTCAAATGAAGAGTTTTAAAATGACTACAGTTTAGAGCAGGACTCACTGCTTCTTGTGTATGGTCCGCTCCGTCGGTTCTTGTCCATGGGATATGCCGCCTTGGTAAAGGAATGATGTGCTCCTTCTGTCTGGTAAATATGTCAGCGCTTGTACATATGAGATGGGGTAACCCTGTGTACAACCGCCTGTCGGTTTGATAAACTCACCAGATTTAATCGAATCATCTCGACCAGCGCTGCTCCGGTCAACGAACGGTGAACCATCGAGATCTGCTTCCGGAGGGTCGGCTGACAATACAAATTCGCTGCCGTCGACGTCTATGGCTGGCTCGGAGGCGCCACCCGGGTTTGGCTCGAGCTCGCTAACCTCGAGTTTGTAGTCGGCATTCTCGTGGTAGTCTGGCCCGGACTCGAAGTGCGAATCCACGCCGTACAACTCGCCACCGCCGAGCACTTTTCTGACGTCGGTCTCGTTGGGCATCACGCGGATCTTCGTTAGCCGGTAGGCCCATATAAAGTTGCCTTCGGGAATGCCTTCTTGGCTGACCTCGCGTGTCTTCTCGTGGCCCATGCCTGGGCCAAACTTGACCGGTGCGCCGGCAGTGCCGCCGTCCGGCGCACCCTCCACCTTGGCCGAGAATGCGAGGCTCCCGGCGACACCATTGGTAACGCTGCCAAGCAACCATGCAATCTTCAGTCCCGTTACCATGTACAACGTCTTCCAGACCCAGCGGGGCCTCTTGAATCTTGCGGGATCGAGCGAGTCGATGGTGCGTTGGACGTAGGAGGGGTTGCTGTGGTCCTCGCTGAGCACGATTTGAGCGGTTTCGAGACGGGCCGCTTTCCAACTCTGGGACAATCCCTTCGAATATTCAACCGAACCCTCGGCCGTGACTACGCCCAAGGCTTCGGCGGAGAGTGACGCCGAGTTCCTGTCGATCTAAGTCTGTGTTGCGTTCCAACCATGTAGATTGGAAGTAAGAACATAAAATTTCTGTTTTCCTCGCAGTTCTGGCCCTTCCTCGGGCTTTTTCGGCAACGGGAGCGGTGCCGCGAGGCGCTGGTGTGGGTACTCGGGGTCCTCTACGACTTGACCCAGCTCGATGAACTCATTGGCCTTCCACTCGGTTCCCTTGAGGATGAAGTATGTCTTAGGGGCCATGATGGAAAGCGATAGTTATTCTCGGACATTAGGTCATGGTAGTGAACCGGAGTGCGTAGAATTAGCGTAACTGAGTGGGCCGGGTTTATCTACGAGGAACCCCGCTTCCCAACTACCGACGTTAAGACCGTAACTGTCGTAATGCTGACTCCGGCAAGCCCGAACACGTTGGATATAGGTGGTCCAGGTGGGTGACAGAGGTATGAAGGGGGTAGTGAATCCAGGGGTGACCTGTCTTTGCGAAGCAAGTAGTAACAAGGTAGTGTAATGCAACCCGGGGACAGGACCGCTGCACTAACTAGACCAAAAGATCTGTCAATGCAAGCACACCAGTGCTTGCATGCTTGCCCGGTTGAACCTATAGTGCGTGCACCTTACAACTATCTCCTCCCCTCAGGGAGCTCGTCCTCGAGCTTCACTCTCTGCCGTACTTGCCCGCGCAAGCCAGCCTTGCACACCCGCAGGTCGTGCACACACCGAAGTCGCACCGAACACGCACCGATAGGTCAACCAGACCCCAAAGCTCGACCCCGCGCAGCACAGAGACTTAGTCGCCATGACGTAGGGTTGACATAACGACAACCACTTGGCTGCGTCGGCTTTGTGAGCGGCGACTCCGAGAGTGCTCAAAGTTTGCCTCGAGCAAGAATCGAACCTCCACCCACTGGTGTGCTTGCATTAATTGTAATAGGACCGCTGCAGCAGCCAACAACTTGCAGGAGTGTCGCCGGGGTTTGGTTGCGCCTGCATAGATACATACCTTCGTCGCAGCATGAACAACCAACAAATGCAGATTGATTGGTCACCGTCGCAAGGCAATGATGGGGTATACTGCCCTTCATTGGCGGGCTTGTGCCAACTCGGCGCGTATTTTCTACGCAATCTTATTCGTTGGACTCTAGCCCCGTTCCTGCAAGATGTATCTGGGGTTAACGACTCCAGAACGGTGCCAATAGCTGCCGTTTTAGCTACATCCGTTATGGCGACTTAACCCTAACCCTAGGGTTACAAAATAAATGTTGTCTTAAGGTCCGTGGGTGGCCGATCTTTCCCGCGTCAGATGCATCCCATTTTCCGGAACTCATCATCCCATTTCCTGGACTCCAGGGCTGCCAAATTCGGCATACTTTGCACCTACGACCACGACCCATAGGAAAACTCGGGATCCCGTCCGCTCTCCCCTCGATAAACCAGCGACCGCCAGACTAGTAATTGAGTCGGTGACGACCAGTGAATCCCTAGTGTTGTATATTTTTGGTTGCTCCATTTTGCCCCACCTCGTCAAAATTAAACGTACGAAGTTGGTGTTTGCATAGGTAGGTAGTGTCGAAATCCCGATATATACATTCTATGAAACGGTCTCATAATTGTGCCCCTCATACCAGCGCATACATGGTATCCATTTCACACCCCGGCCGTCAACATTATCCCAAGCTGTATCAACTTGACCAGACTAGATCTCCTCTCGTTTGTCATCACCAGCAATTTTGAATTTCCATTCTCCGTTCTCCGGCTTTGCAATGCGACAGTTTCTCTTTCAAAACAAGCCCGTTTTCAATTATTGCCCTTCATCATCATGTCGCGGTGCACACGTAATACCCCACCCATAAGTTGTCGCAGTTGATCTGACATAGCCCGCTTAGCAAGAGAGCCAGTAAATCGGGCGTGCAGAGCAACGAGCTCAGTATTGAGGTGCTCACCGAAGGGTTTAGCTGATAACTGTTCGATGTATTAGCAAGTTGCTCAGAGGTCAAAAATTTCAGGGGCTAGGAAAGGGAGGGTGTAGTTGAAACAGCGGGCAGCGTGTTGCGTGAAAGGAATGGTGAAGCGACGAGCAGGGTACGCACAAATCGCGCAATGTGAGATTATTGCGTGTTGCGACGCTGCGACAATTGTCGCTCTCGAGGATTCTGTCATAGGCTTTGCCTGACGGGGAGGAATTGGAGAAATGATCAGCAAGAGAAGATGGAGGAGGGTTCTAGTAGAAACATCGGGTCGGATAGGTGCGTGCGTGCGTGTTATTGCAGCGGAGAGAGAGGGAGGTAAAAAGGAGGGACGGGTGGAATGGGACGGTTTCGAGTCGAGTGTCTATTCTGTGTAGTTGTCAAGGGTAGGTGAGAAAAGCAGAAATTTGTAGGGTAAAGATGAAGGCCTGGACCAGAGAGGTTTGCAGGTGATTTCTTTGGTTTTCAAGACACGACGGTTCGCAAGATGACTCGCAGTACTTTTCTGCGAGACACAGCAATGCTCGCCGGTCTGTAGAACTTACAGTTGTTAGGAGCCCCAGGGAGGATCGGTGACGGTTTGCTGTTAGGGCCCTGGATTTGGGTGATGGTGGTGAAAATGCCGCCTCCGCCTCCAGGCACCGTTGGCGTGCCGATGATGAAAGTCGGAGCCTGTGTTGGAAAGTTCGTGGGCTGGAAGACGTTATTAGTTGAGGTAACGGTGACCACTCGAGTCGAGGTTGCTGTCGCGAGCGCTGTCGAGGTGACCAATCGAGTCGTGGTCGCTGTCGCGATCGCAGTTGAGGTAACCAGGCGGATCGATGTCGCTGTTATGACGGATGTTGACGTGAGAACCGTTGTCAATGTCACTGAGAGAACAGAAGTCGAAACCGATGTGGACGTGAGAACAGTCGTGAGAGTATCGGTAACGTGGACTGTCCTCGTCACAATGGTAAGAGATGTTCTCTGGGCCGTAGCGGTGGTCGTCGAGATGGCCACGCTGGTTTCAATGGTAGACTGGGTGAGCGTGCTGGTTGCTGTGGCTGTGACTCTGGCCGTCTGTGTCAGGGTGGAGTTCAGGGTGTTCGTCTGGAAGATGGTGCTCGTCACAACAACGGTGGCCCGGACGGTTTGGGTTGCAGTAGCGAGAGCCGTGCTTGACACGAGAACGGTGCTGGTCACGTTGCCGTAAGCGAGGCTGGTTGTTGTAACCACAGCGGTGGAGGTGGTGAAACCTGTGGTTTCAGCAACGGTGTTTGTGACGAAAATGGTTGCCGTTATCGTAACTGTTGAGGTTGCGATTCCCGCGGCTCCGGTAGTAGTCGTTGGTTGCGCAACAGGCGGTTGCGATACTGCCGGCTCGGAGGGAAACGCATCAGCACCACACTCGCCGAGGCCAACCTGGCAGCCCTCGCCGCAGTAGTCGGCCGAGGTTCCGCAGAAGCCGTGAGCCGAACAGCAAAGACCGAATCGCGACCCGGCACAAGTGATGCCAGCGCCGCAGCTACCGTCCGAGCTGACCTTGAGCGGCCCCGAAGGTTGTGTTGAGACAGGAATTGATGACCGTGTGCTGGTAGCCCCCGCAGGGATCGTAGGCGGCCCAGTAGCGGTCCCTTCTTTGCAGTAGACAGCGCCCCCGATGAGCTCCGAGCAGCTCGTCACGTAGGGATTTGACCGCAAGAATTGTGTCACCGAGATACCCGCAAGCTCAGCAAGTGAGGCGCAAGTATCTCCCGTTCGCGCCGTTATTGTCTGGGCGCAAGAGGCGACTGTCCCCTGAGACTGGACCCCAACACTCAAAGCCAAGGCGACGAGGCCCTTGGCTAACCACGCCGAGACCATAGCGGCAAGGCGAGGGCAATGAAGCTTGCGGCTTGTCGGAGGTGCTGTCGGATTCTCGGGCTTGTTACCTGTGGAGCGCGCCGAGAGAAGGCGAAAGCTTGAAAGACTGGGCGTGGGAAGGCCGAGAACTCGGAGCTTGTCTGCCAAATGCGATACGGGATATATAGGCGGCGTGCTGGGAATTTATGAGCCCCCAAAAGGCTCGGCAGGGACCAGCCGGCTTGAAGGGTTGAAGGGATGCGTTACGCCATCAGAGGAGGACTCGTAATCCCGGCTGTCGCCGCCGGGATGCGGCGCCCGCTGCCGGGACCCTGCATCGGGAGCCATCTCCAGAGTGCCCGCAGCACCGTAAGCCTTTCATTTCAATCTGCAGTAGTAGCCTCTGCAATGCCTATGCTGCTTTGGGTGCTCGAAACAATCTCATCTTTGAGTTGGGTTGCATTAGTCCCCCCGCCATGAGAGCCGCTGCAGCAGATCGGCGCTGTCGATGGAGGACAGCTGGATAAAATTAGTGAGACGATATTGATTTTCTCGCGGGTAGGGCCATCTGCGGAGCTTGTCGCCGGGTGTAAATCTGGGTAAAGTAGTCCCCGCGCAGGGCAATTTGGAGTCAGCCGCGATGTCGTTTCGTTCCCTGCTGTGGTTGATCCGCGTGTGCTTGCACCCCTCAGGCTAATTTGACCCAGAAGAACTCCCTCATCAGCTATTGACCCAATCTACCCAGTTGCTATAGCGTGGTCCACAAGTATAGGGAACCGTCGTACTCGCTGTCTCGCTGAATTCTCCGAGTGAAACGTCGCAGTGTTAGCTTGCAGGGTTGCGTGGACTGGAGTCAAGGTAACAATGGGTGGTTCAAAACTGTTCTAGACCCCCGGATGCTATAAGAGCCCCAATTCGTGTTAGTTGCTAATCAATATATTGAAGTTCGCAGGCTGGACCCACAATTGGTGCTGCCACCCAGCGCATGACCATCCTCGCGAAAAGAAAATCCGGGCCAGAATCTCATAGTCCCTTTCCATCAACTTCTTGCTTTCCGGGTATCCTTTCATCAACATGCTGTCTTCCTCCTGAATAAACATCTCTTCGTTGCGCCGTCGCTTTGCTTTATCGCCGGACCGGCACCGGACCACCCACGGTCACCCGACTCCCCGTGGGCGTTGAATTGTCCTCATGACTGCGGCTGCATTTCGAGCATTTTCCTCCCGTATCCTTCGGATGGGTGATCTGGGCGCCCGTGACTGGACAAATGTATACCCGCTTGCTGAAAGGCCGGTGAACCTGGAAGCATGACGAGCATTCCCTGTCTGGCCGCAGGGGGCGCAGCGTCTGTATTCGATAGCCAGTATTGGGGCAGACGTAAACAACCTGCCATATGATATCGTGGGCAACGAGACAGTGCACGCAGACGCCTAGAGGCGTCTCCACGGGGACGCCAGTTTGCGGGCAAAAGAACATTGCCTGTTCGGGCTGGTCATGGTCAGTGAACACGTCAAGAAATGACGCAGCCTATGAGTTGAGCTTGGTACCTGGAGGGATTGTTTTTGCCCCATCTTGTTGATTCCTCTCTTCGTCACCTCAGGCCATTCTTTATTCGTATCGTGGAAGCCAGATAAATCAAAACTTATTCCTACGCCGACAGGATCATGATTCCCAAGGGGAACTCGTGTAGCAGGCTCTATTCTCCCGAGGTCGAGAATTCGGCGCGTGACGTCGAGTTAAAGTTGGCTGCACATCTGTCGGGGAAGTGGTGACGTGAAAAGGGGGAGCGGAGACTTTTCGAGAATGGAGGGACCGTGTTGATAGAAAGGATATAGATGACCGAGCTGGGTCCGTGTTCCGTTTCCACGTGCGCGCCAAGTCTGTACGAGTACGAAGACAGCGTTGGCATCTGGTATAACTTGGCGGCCGTTATAATTGCAAGGAAAATGGGGAGGGGCCAGGGGTTAAGGGCATGGCGACAGGGGACAGTCGAAGAATCTGGCCACCCGAGTTACGTTCAACAATCGTCGTGCAGCTCGGGGACGCCCCAAGCGTGCCGCGAGCGCCCGTTCTCGGCGGCATTATGCAGCGATGTGAAGATTTGCGTGATACTGACCCAGAGACCTCGGTTGGCGACGACACCATGCGGCGGTTTGCATCCTTCGTCCTCGCTGCCTTTGGAGGGGTCCTCGCTGGACTAACAGACCTAGCGTGTTCCTTGGTGCTGAATTGTTTAGGCTAAAGGCCGGGAGCCTGTCGCGGCAGCTTGACTAAACCAATTCAGTGGTCTTATCTGCGAATTGTACACAGTAAGCCAAGCCCCAGAATCTGGGGGCGGGACAGCAAGGAAGGACGTGCGGTGCCAGTGGTGGTCATACAATGTGTCACATACGCCGTACAGAGGCAGGAAACATGCTGCTGCGGTCTTGGCGTCACACCCAAGCCACCTTGGCGCATCCCTGGCGCGACATGGAGAAGGGAGAGCGCACATCGCAATAACTTTGCGCAACAACTTGGTGTCATGGTCACGGCGTGTGCTCGATGGAGGCGAAAGAAGCCCTGGGCGCGCGACGCAACGGGAAAACGGTTGTGGCAGACCGAAACCATGCGCCATGGCCGCTAGCGCGCCACATCGTGAGATCGCCTTCTGATTGCGGAAGAGGCATGAGTTCCATCTTTGGTCTAGGGTAGCAGATGCATGTTGACGTCGTGCTTTTAAGCCAAGGAACAAAAACAGGAGCTCGGGGAAGAATCCAGTGCAAAGGGCCAAACAATGTGTTCTGCAGAAAAGCCAGGGAAAGACAAAGGCGGGGGTCTCGACCACCGTACACGGGCTGACGGTCGAGCTTGCCTCCCGTCGGGTGTCCGCTGCGGACGCTACGGAAGCTGCGACCCAGCAACCCGGCTTGGAATTCCATCGGCTGCGGGACAACTCAGGGCCCGCGACCACAAAGGCCCATCAATCAGTGTTCGTGGTGTCCTCCGCCATGCTCTGTGATGCATGGTCCTGATCCTGCGACGCGACTTCGCGACGGCCATGGACCAACAACGGCTCACCTCTCGCTAGGCCCAAAACGACGCCACAATTGCGCATGCCAATCGCAATCGTAATGCTCGGCGTCCGAACACTGCGGGCAAGGTATTTCCAAGTCCGAGACGCGAGAGGGATGACCCAACGGCGGCTGCGCTGCCTTAATCCCGGAGGCCGAATGCACTGAACGTCTGTCTCACCCGGGCTTATGTCCGAGCAGGGCCGAGCATCGAGACATCAGGAATGTGTTAAAGACCGCTGCAAAGACATTCATTCATTTCAAAATTGATCGCTCAGAGTCCTCTTGAAGCAGCGATCAGCATCTCCAGTATCATTAGCCTTTCAACTCATACCCAGTCACACGCAACCTGGGACGTATCGAAATGGCGACCACCCGGCCCATCATCCTCATCACGGGAGCGAATTCGGGGATCGGTTTGGAGGCAGTCAAGGCCTTTCTCGGTTCTGCCAGCCCGTATCATATCATTTTTGGTAGCCGGTCGGTTGAAAAGGGGGAGAAAGCCATCGAGGAAGTCAAGGCCGAATTTCCCAACAGTGCAAGCACTGTTGAATTGCTCCAGGTGGATCTCACGAGCGATGAGTCTATCGAAGCCGCTTTTCAGGCTGTGAGCTCCAAGCACGGTCACATCGATGCTCTGGTCAACAATGCAGGTACGGCTGTCCAGAATCCCTCTTCACAGAGCATGCCGAGATTAACAGCACTTGTGACACAGGTGCGCAGTTCGACAAATGGGCTGGCAATCCCAGCAGCAACACCGGCACGCTCCGGGAGACACTGAACTGGGCTTTTGACCTGAACGTCTCAGGCACACACGTCATGACGCACACCTTCGCACCTCTCTTGCTGAAGTCGACTCAAGTGCCGCGCCTCTTATTCATCACATCGGGCCTATCGAGCCTCGAGTCTGCAGCGGAGAGCTTCTTTCCGCCTTCGTTCCCCCAAAAGGTGCCAACCGGCTGGCCAAAGGAGAATTTCACCCTGCCCGTCGGCTATCGCTCCAGCAAGGCCGCACTCAACATGTTGATGCTGGGATGGAAGTACGCGCTCGAGGGCGATGGCGTGAAGACGTGGTGTCTCAGCCCCGGATTCCTGGCTACTAACCTTGGTGGAAATGCTGCGGTTCTGAAGAAGATGGGTGCGGGAGACCCGTCGCTCGGTGGAGTGTTTATCAAGAGCGTTGTTGATGGTGAGAGAGATGCGGACCATGGGAAGACCATCCGGAGCTCGGGGGTCCAGCCGTGGTAGACTGTGGGCTTTTGGAAGAGATTCAATTTCATGGCTGGCATTTGATTGGATTATTAGTTCGAGATCATTGGGTACCAACACCACTCATTTCATATAGGTATCTGCCGTGACTGATACAAAGTAGATTTGATAGCAACCTCGCTCTCCATTCCATAGCTTTTTCGACGTCGGTTTGACCGGTGCAGCCAATTTCTAGTCGCTGCTCAGCACTTTCTCTCACAAAGCATTCTGTCGCACGATGGCAAGAGGAATCCTTAGCTTTGTAAAGGCTACACCACCCTATATAGGTTGTCACACATTCATAGATACAATAATGCGCAGCAAATTCACCGAGGTGATTCATTGCGCTGACCGAGCTGCACATATCAAAGAATTAACATCCTGTGTTGAGCCAACAGACAAATCTGCGCTGCCGAAAGTGGTTGAGGACGACCCACACCGTACCCCGAGTCCACTGTTGGGATGGTCGGAGCCCAGCGGCGTAGCAACGAAGGAGCCAACTTCGCCGCATGAGTCAAGATGCGCCCCATAAGAAGCACCTTAACCGTAATTAGGTACCCACGAGCTGGCCCTCAGCGCATCCATATGTTCGCAAACACAATGACACAAGAGACATGAAAAATACAAATACACCTCATCCCCCCAATCCACCGAACAGGCACACCCAAGATATCGCCATTTTAAACTGCCGCCGTCACCATCACAACAACCCCCCCAACCATTTAACAACCACAACTAAACCACACAACCATCGCCATGGGCCTCCTCCGCAAACTCTTCGGCCTCCCTCCCAAAGAGCCCAAACCCTCCTCCCCCCCCACAAAAACAAAAACAACTTTCATCACCCCTGACCCTTTCACCTCAGATACCCAATTCGCCTCTGTAAAGTCCCACATCCGCAACCTCGCGCAGCAAGACCCCACACGCTTCGAAGCCCTCATGCGCATGGCGGCCTTCCAGACGCCCCATTCCTGGCTCGAGGCGAACTTCCCTCCTGACCAATATCATATCATTGCGCCCGGTCCGTTCCCTTGCGACGTTCCGCTGTCTGGGCCAGGGCTGGAGGGGCTGCAGGGCGATGATACGCGGATGTATATTGTGAGGAGAGTAGGGGGGGAAGGGAAGGAGGGGATGGTGCTGATGAAGCTGGTGGTGTATATGGGTGTGCCGATGGGGGAGGACGGGGAGGCGAAGGTGTGGATTGGGACGGAGGCGATGAAATCGGCGGAAGAGGGGCTGTTGGGGTTGATGAGGAGGATGTATGAGGTTGGGCAGTTGCCGGGGGGGTGTCTTGCGGTGGTGGGGATGGGGATGGATATGACGGTTTATCAGTTTGAGTATGAGGGAGGCTTCTTTGATCC
>Ga0247770_1000297_pt1 | contig 48635 bp, 52 predicted proteins | sample UWRJL136409B6_FD_179943 | JGI IMG/M metagenome (GOLD analysis project Ga0247770, IMG submission 179943) | Plant litter microbial communities from Arlington Agricultural Research Station in Wisconsin, United States - UWRJ-L136-409B-6 | ecosystem: Environmental > Terrestrial > Plant litter >...
AACTCGGACAAGATGGTCAAACCCTCCGAAATCGTCAACGCTCTCGCGGGGACATACACCCTTCTAAACAACACAGTGTAAGCCAATTCCTCTTCCCTCCCCCCCCTTCTTCCGCACCCTTTTGTCTAACCCCTCCATCCCCAAGATACAACCTCACCACCTCGACCCAAATCCCCTCCTCCTGGGGCCTCGCCCCCTCGGGCCACCTAACTTACACCCGCTACGGGTACATGTCCGCCGTCATGGCCGCCTCCCAGCCCGAATGGCGACCCACAAACGTGCGCTGGCCCCCCAAGGATTCGGACCCCGCTAGCTCATGGGAGTTAATCGCGCGCCATTCGCTCTCGTACGCGGGGCCGTTCGGTCTCAATGCGTCAGTGGAAAATACCAAGACGGAGGGGCAGTTGCTGCATGGGCCCGTGCAGGTGGCCAGTGTGCCGGTTATGATGGGGGAGGTGCAGGCGAGGAATTACGCGGTGCATACGGTGCCGGTGGTAGGGAGTGGGGGCGGGGGGAAGGGGAAAGGAAAGGGGGAGGAGGATGGGGAGGAGGAGGAGGAGGTTTATTTGAATGTTTGGTTGATTAGTCAGGGATTGAGGAGCGAGATTTGGTGGAGGAGGATTGTGAAGGGGTAGGAAGTAGGTTGTTGATCGCCGTTTGGGCAACTTGGGATGTCACAAACTGGACGTAATGCGCTACTTGGCGCTGGAAGGAGGTCAAGAGGCAATTCGGCGCATACATGTCCTTATAAGCTTCCCTGCCACTATACATAATTACCCTCACGCGTTATCTAAGCCCTCTTTCCCACTTTCCTCCATCTGCCCCTCTTTCGTCAGTGGTGAACCCGAGTCTGCCCTCTTACGCTTCGTACCTGCTTGAGCACCCGCAGCCACAACCTCAACCAGAGGTTGTGGAAACCACCTTTCGGGATCTAGTACAATGATTTTCGCTCTAGACCTCTCATACTCCTTCTCTCCGTCAGCCTATCTCTCTGTGGCCACTCGCGGACGAGCCGCGTCGACCTTCGACTTAGGTGGCCTTCGCCAGTTCAGGACGAGGCGGCCGGTTCGGGCCCTATCGACAATTGATGAAGTACTGCCTACTAGTTGAACTTTATAGCCGTTCGGGATGACACCATCTGCAGGTGGGCTTGATGGACGAGGTATACGGATGGCGAAGGAAACCTCCGTTCTACTGGGTTTAGTAGTGAGGCTTAGCGATGATTGTAAAAATGAGCAAGGGATAGAACTAGGATGCTGAGAGTTTCGGGATTAAGTAAGCGAGGTTCTGTGAAGAAGGCACCGTGCCTTGCTTCAAATTCGCAGCTACATTCAGAGAACAGGAATATATAAGTTTATGTGAAAGGATATTCAGTTATTGAAGGAATAAGTGAGGCCGTTCTTGAACGGACAGGTAATGGAGAAGTAATCGTCTTTGTTCACGACGAAAAGGAAGAAGAACTATTGGGCTGGCTACGGACGCTAGAGCTGCCCACATCCGCCTTCCAGTCATGCAAGCTTTGTTGTGGTACAGCATGGAGCTAAACATGCACTTTCTTAGCTTTTGCCTGTTTTGCTCCTTCAGCTCACGAATTATGGTCGTCTGATGGGCAACCCTTCAGGGTCTTCAGTGTGCCAATACTTTGCCGTGGCCGCCACGCTACTGCGCTGCCGCACGCAGCCTTGCTAATCACACACGCACACACCCCTCCTTTTACCAAGGGTAGGGCGGAAGGTGCCGCTGATGTGTGGAAGCGTGTGCAGCTCGCACTTGGTTTATTTTCCTGCCTTTCCATTGGCCGCATTGGCGCACTGGCTAAATCGACAGGGGCACTTAGCTGACGCAATTCCCGAGGTCCGGTTGAAGAAAGCCATCAGACTTATTTCAGTTGTATGGGCGCGTGGGGGAAACTCCCGGGATTGTGGCGAGCTGAAATAGGTACGGAAAGCGTGCTCGCCTATCAGCGCTGCAGAGTATTGAGAGGCGAGGTGTCTTTGGCTGGACATGGTGTGAATGGATCGATGAACGCGACCTAGTGTAGGTAGGGAGTTGGGGCAGCCGCCATTCCCCTTCCCCTTTCCTAAAATGAAAGCCGGCCCCATCGCTGATTCCACCATGGCGGGGGCTGAAGCGAGGGAAGGCGCATCCAGTCGCTTTGCCCACAACTTCTCTTTCCTCTCCTCGCTGCCAAAGAATACCATTACTCGACGCACCCGCACTGCTGCGAGCGATTGCGACCTATGGACCTGCCGACCTGCACCATCATCGCGACACCGACACGGAGACCAGACTTGAGCTACCTGACTACCCTTTCCTTCATCTCCCGCGTGCGCGAATCAAGACGGCCACAGACAGATAGGCCCGACGCCCCATCTTGCACGTCGGTACGCCGGGCCTGGCGACTCGCTGTATGTCGAGTTTAACCCGCAGAATGCCGACAAGAGCCCGCTTTTTGTCATGGACGGCGGCCCCCGGAACTTTGGGAGCTTCGGCTCGTTGGGCGGCCTGCTATTGGACAACAGCACCAGGCCGTACTGGCGCTTCTTCTTCTCAGCAGGCAAGGAAATTTGGTACGACCAGTCGCAACTCGGTATGTTCGCGACCAAGCCGCTCAAGCTGCATGCCCTGGTGAATTCCCATGCGCACGAGGACCACATCGAGGGCATGATCGACATGGTTAAGCACCTCTCGCATCTTTTCTTGACCTGGAGACAGGCTTCATTACACCCGGCTTCGATCAGGCTAAGAAGGGTCAATATATCTCCGTTGTGTGGAAAGGTCTTTGTCAAGACAATGGGCCGAGGCTGAGCTTTCTGCTCAAAGTCGTTGGCATTACGGATCTTGACATGTCGTGGGTCCGCACCGACTTCCCCGGTGGGTTGATCGAATACCCGCCAGTCGCAGCGGCCGACGGCAAGCCGACTGTTATCTGCCTGCGCTGGCCGACAGACATACAGAAACAGAATGCGGACAAGTGTCTACCGAAACCGCAAGGGGACAAGGCCTACTTCTCAAAGGAGTGGCTTATCAAACAGGCGAACACGATCGGGCCATACGTAGAAGAAAGGGCCAGGGACTGCACGGTCGAGGGGCTGCAGGAGGTTCAGATCAAGAAGGAGTATCTACATGAGTTTTTGACGGCGACGAACCACATGCTGCTGAAGCCAAGGGAGGCAGTTGTCCTCAATTGAGTGGGGCCTGAGTTCTCGGTTTGGAAGGATGAGGTTACAAAGGTGTAGAGATGCAACGCTGTCGGGCTTGACCTAAGCCAGGAGCAGAAGACAGTAAATAGCTACCTACAAGCCAAGTAATGCCACAAAGCCTTGATGCCCCTGTCCTTCAACTTCAGCTCACGTCGTTTCCAAGTCCGAGTGGTAACGATTCGAAGCTCCAAAGCGAAGATTTTACTCGCGCACTCCAGCGTCTTGCCGTGAAAGTCACACCTCTTTTCTCTACTCACTACAGCACTGAGCTTTGGGTCCAGGCTCCCGGATCTGCCATCGGTGGTGCCAGAAAGAACTTTATCTGGCACCCTAGCCACTCCCCATGTCGCCGTGGCGGCAATTGGCGCCTCCAACTTGGCCTTTACTGTCCTCCCCGTTGCTTGTATTGACTAATACTCGATATCATCGGCGAGCATAATGCCAATCACAAGGCAAGGTGGTAGGGGATTCCGCAGCGATATCCACAACGACATCTCTTCATAAACAGCCGGGTCCTGTTTCAGCACTCCCCAGAATTAGCTGTGTTGCTACAACCGGATAGACCGGGTCGTCTTGTCAGCCAGATGCACGCTGTCTCCTGTATGTCTCATGGTGCTGAATACCGCAACTGACTGGTTCTGCTGGCAATTTGTGAGGAAGTGGAATGTAACCAACCGCTACCTGCTCATTATGCGCCGCGCAAACTGATATTTCAGTTCTATTGAGCTTGTATGCTGGTGTCTGGTTGCATGTCGGATCACATCACTTGGCCACCCCACGATCGTGATATTATCCTCGGTCGACGCCACACCTTATGCAACTCACAATGTTCTGTTGGCTGTCTCAGCAATTGCTGTTTTATTTGTCTACGGCTGCCAAGGAAGATGCAGAGGGTGAGAGAGAGTCCTCCGAAGACCTCGAACAAATCGAAAGTGGGGAACTAGTTGTGAACTGGAGAGTAGCTGGCAGCTGAGGTTCACCAGAGACACGAAGCTGGCCTTTTCTGGTGGATGCAGGAGGGACATGAGCCGCCATGAACGGGGGAAGGCAGCATCCACGGCAACATCGGCAAGCACTACCCTCGCGGGCTCTGGGGCTCAGATGCGAGCAACGTCATCTTGGCCCACCTAAATCTGTGCGGCGGCTGCATGAGGAGGCATGCGGTCTCTTGTGGCCAAGCGCGACGCAAAGGGGACGTGGAAGTCTCTGATAGCCGTAGTCTCGGTAGTGCCCAAGGTCACCGAAAAGCAGAAGCAAATATCAGAGCAGATAACGGCAGTCACGACCAAGTCTAAGGATGCATTCGAGTGGAGGTGGGGGCTTTATGATTCTGGCTTTCAAGCCAAGACAGGCGTTGGATCTGACGACATTAAAGTCGTGCTAATATCTGCCATCCATGTCGCCCCTTCGTCTCAAATATACCACACTCCTCCCATCGAATCATAGTCCCAAATCTAAGCCTGAATCCGACGTCGAAGGCCTACTCCCGTTGAAAGAGAGCCCAAAGGTCAACGAAAATGACTTTTACAGGGTATATCCAGTACAGCACTTCTTCCTCTGAGGCTACAGCGCTGTATTACAGCCCTGTAATACCCTGAAGTTTAACACATCTAGTAGTAACTATAGAAGTAAAACTAATACTATGCAGATCTGTGCCCCATTTAGGCTAGCGTCTAGGTCCAGATCTTATACCGGAGGAAACCCACTAGGTGTGTTACTAGTTATATATCGTTAAACTTCAGGGACCCACAGGGCTGTAGTACAGCGGCTGTAGCTTAGAGAAAGAAGTGCATACTGGTCCAAGCCGTACTACAGTGCCTACGGCACTGTAAGAAGCAAACAAAGGCCTGAATTACAGGGCAGTGCCACTGTCAATAAAGATATCACAACGAATATTAACGCTGGAAACAAGAGGATCCGGAAGGCAGTGCCTTACATAATGACTGGAGTGGAATGAAGTTGCTTGCTTAACTAGAATTAGATATAGGAGAGGAGAGGGCCTGTTATAGGCTGTGGGAGGCTCTGGAAGAATTCCAGAGCCTTCTGTAAAGTGGAACGAACTAATACAATAATGGAATAGTACTATTCTGAACCATTTTACGTAGTTCTGTTAACGTAGTGGCTGGCGTGGCCACTGTGATGTTCTAGTTGATTCTGTGGGGCAGTAGCCCCACTGGATTCAGGAGGTTCCACCCCCCTGAATTCCAGAAGGTTCGGAGTGATTCAAGGGCCCCAAGGGGCCCTGGAGTGGGTTGGAATCCTCTGGAACCTTCTGGGGTTCCAGAACATTCGGCTAGTGGTTTCGGGGTACGCAACCACACTATAGGGTACTAGGTACAGGGTACTCAGTGGCTAGAAATTAATATATATAAGTGGGGTTGAAGAAAGGTGCATAGGTATCACGGTGTATATGTGACCTTTTAGGTATTGTGGTACATTTGTAGTTTTACGGAGGATCTAACAACTGGTGGGGGAGCCAGCCCTTAGGGTATACCCGGAGGGCTGGTGCGTGGGGCGCCAGGGTAAGGCACAGGCTAAGCCTGTAACAATAAGCAGGCCTGCATATTACACTCTGTGTCACCAAGGCGCTTAAGAGAATGTTACAATTAAGTAGTAGCCCTCTTAAAAGAATAAATGTCTTTACGTTCCTCATCTATATAGCAGTTAAGTGTCTTTTTCTTATTTCCTTTATCACAACACTAAGCTTACCTTAAGTTCAAATTAAGCCTACTCCGTAACTGATTCTATCTTACTAGTATTATTTTACCGTGGCAGAATTAAAAGTAATACGAATACACAAAGACTGCTAGTTTCAAAAATGTGACACATTTTGGCCACTTTTATACATGGGACCAGTTCTGGGCCCCCTCGGCTAGAGTTGAAGCGTTTCGCAGGCTGCGGCGCAGCCTGCCGAAAATGGTACATAGGGTGAGCAAAGGTGAGCCAGCCTAAGCAAATCCTGAGCAGCGACTGAGCCGAACCTGAGCCAGGGTGAGAAACGTCACGTGCGTGAGATACGAAAAAGGAAATTTCATATGCCCAGATTCGTCGCACATAATAACAGTTAGACACAGGAGCCCCTTCTTCTGGTTAGATATACGTCCTGGTACGTCTAGTGCAGGAGCGGCATTCCGTTACTTAGCACCACCTGGTACTGGGCCTTGGAGACGCCCTTGCGGTAGATAAGGATGTTTTATGAGACGAATCTAGGCACACGAAATTTCCATTTTCGTCGCTCGCCCAGGTGGCATTGCTCACCCTGGCAAATACAGGGATACAGATACCGCCACTCACTCGGCAAAAATCCTCTCCCGGAACTGGGATCTCACCAGCACCTCGATCAGCAACTTACTCTCGTCGCAGACATGATCATCCTCTCCTCCTCGTTGTTCTCCTGCATCCTAGACTTGCATGCTATGCAGTAGCCTCCCAATTCCAACGGCTTCTGGGCGCGCAAGTATGCCCATCAACAGCCTTCGCTCCTCTTCCATGACTCCCGGTCCAGCCATAGTAATAACAGCCAGAACAACGGCAATGGGCAGGGTCGCCAAATGCGCGCGGAACGTCCCCACAGCCGGATGAAAGAAGATGGAGACAACCGAGAGAATATCGCGGCAGTGCGTCTTGGGGTTGGTGCGAGCCGGCATCACTACGTAGGGCTCCACAACAGCAGCTAGGGTAGTGTAGACGATAAGGCATGCAGTTGAGTACAACGTCGCAGTATGGGTAGCTGCTAGAGCCTCAGCCGAAACGAAGTCGGTACTCGCGGCAACGGCTTGTTCGCCCAACCCCGCAAGTGTTGGCATGGATGATGCTTGCCACGTCACGAGTGCCCTGTCGAGGAGCCAGCACTTTTCAACCAAGACTGCTCGCCTCCAGTCCCTATCGTCTAGATTAAAGCATACGTTGAGAGCGTCGAGTTCTTCTAATAATTCGGTCGTATCAGCGAGGATGTCGAGGAGTGTGTCTTTTATCGTCTTCGGATGCCATTTCCAAGGCAATGTCTTCCATTCCATGTCGGCTAAAAAGGACCTCTTTCTTGTTTTAAGAGCGACAGATATCTGATGTAGCCTCCCATCGGCGAACAGTCGGTGTGAACGACCAAATTGATAGCGGCTTGGCCCTCCTAAGCGTACAAGTGAAATTTCGCCGTGAGAGTGCGTCAGCCAGCTCTTTGCCTGTGCATCTCTCTCTTTTCTGTCTATGCCGTGTACTGCCTAATTATAACGGGGTGGTTAGCGCTTAGGTCCCTAGGTATCGAAGGTCTACACACACCTCGTAGAGACTGAACATCTTCGCCGCACAGAGGAGGGCGTCACTTCTCGCGCGCGAGGGGACCTGCAAGGCGACGGCCATCTCCTGTAAGCCACTGATATAAGCGCTCAGGCCTTGTTCGGCCATCCAGACTAAGCCGTCTCGTCGCGCAACCGTTGTCAGACACAGTGCCAACACCGACTTCTTCAGCAAGGTATCGGTTGGGATTAGTTCCCGCACCGCAGTCGTCCAACCGCCGAGGATGTGGCGGGTCTCGGCAGAGCAGCAAAAGTCGCGGCTATTGGGTAAGTAGGTCTCCCAGTGCAGGCCAAGGAGCTTCTCCTCGTAGGCGGACCGCGTCAGCCCATGCGAGAGCACGATGTCGGTCGTGTGGCCAACGGTTAACGGGTCCTCCTCGGGTGGCGCCCAATTGATAAAGGTGCGCGGGCGCGCGTAACCTTCGCATACGAGCCTACCCTTGCGGCATTGCCCACAGACGGGTCGTTGGAGATCACACTACTAGCACAGAGGGGTTACGGTCAAGTTAGCGACGCCCCAAGTCACTGCTGCAACGGCTACCGCCATTGCTACTGCTTTGGGAAGCATTTCGCGCGTGCTGCAGCGGGTAATGGCCACTCACGCCTTTCCTTCGTTTCTTGCATGTTGTGCATGCCTTGGATCTGCCGGGAACGCCAACCATGGCTGCGTTATGGTGCTTATTTGAGGGTTGAGATTGCCATACTCTAGAAATGACAGATAGGATACCTGGTGACGAACGGGAATAGTGCCTTTAGTATATGGCGACACTGTTGGAAGCCTGAGAGAGGATAGTTGGAGGGGGGAGGGGGAGGAGGCAGGCGCGGAAGTTAGCGTTATTATTTTCCCCTCCGTGCCTATTATGGAAGATTCTACAATCTACCGAGGTCAGGCAGGCAAGTACCTTGCAGTTTTCCGGTCAGGATCAAAAGCCCTGGGCTTTGGGGTGGGATCGGGGATGGAACCGCTTCGCTGACCGCATGACGACCCCCCCAATTTGGCGGTTCGATTGGATCTGGGGTGCGTGAGATGTGGCCGAAAGAGGACGCATTCCACGCGCGGCCCGAAACTATGATGTTTGCAGTCCACTTTGCCGCAGGCTCACATGCGCTTCTGCCCCTCAGCCCCCACGGCAGTTTAATCCTTTTCAACCCGGGTTTTAGTCATCATCTAGAAATGTTTGCCAGCCCATATCACGGTACAAGCTCACAACAGATATAAAGTATAGGCAGCATGCACCCACTCATGGAAACTCTGATCAAGTGGCAGCCTGCAAAAACCCGCCCCATCAGTCCTAGTCGTCCAGCCCCTTCTTCAGCACAACTTTCATCAACCTAGATTCCAGATATAAACCACAACAGCAGCAGCACATACATGCCAGAATGCTGCTCGCCAAAGGGCTTTTCGCGCAGGTTTATCTACTGGCGAGCGGTCTCGTGCTCGTGGCTTCGGCCTTGGTGGGCCGTGGTCCTGGCTTCCCAAGAATCGACCCAGGAAGTGATACGCCCGCGGACCCGGCGACAACGGGCTACTTCCTGAACCACTTCTCGCTCAACGTCCAGAATCTGACGCACAGCACTGCGTGGTACAACCAAGTCCTCGGCCTCCGTCTCATCTTCATTTTCAGGGCTACAGAAAAGTTCTCGATCGCCTACATGGCACACAGCCACGGTGGGAGGAACGGGACCGGATACCAAACCGTGCGCGAGATCAACCGCCAGAAGAATAACATGGAGGGTCTCTTGGAACTCGTCCACTACTCTGACCCAACAGAGCCGCTCGTGCCTTCCACAGTCCACGCCAACACCTTTGGTCATTTCGGCGTCATCGTGCCCGACATACCCGCCGCGCAGGCGAGGTTCGAGAAGCTTGGTGTGAACTTTATCAAGAAGGCCGGCGAAGCGGCAAAGCTGGAGGGGCCGATTGCAGAATCATACGGGCTCGGGGGCGTCTATGAAAGAGATCCCAAGGAGGCAGAGGAGCTCTACCAGGCTGTGTTGGCTCCGGGTTTGATGGACTTTGCGCTAGTAACAGACCCGGATGGTAATTTAATTGAGGTCCAGTCCCTGTATACACCGCAGTTAGAGTTTTACGGGGCGTCTGCAGTATCAGGGAGTGGAGATTGCTACGTGGAACTAGTTTAATGAATCAGACCAAGAAGAAGCTTGGGAAATTCTAGGTCTCTCTAGGCACCAGCTTACAAATAATTACCATCAACGAATGAGGGGCACTCACTGCTTTTTTCGCGAGGCCCTTCTCTCTCCAGAGCGGTTCCTTTTCAAGCAGGTCATCCTGCTTCCGGTGACTTTTATTGTGGTTTATGCAGTGATAGAGAGCGGTATCTGGAGAAGAATGCTTTTACATATTGCTGTTGACTAGCCGAACGCAGAGGGAGAAAATGAACACCAGAAACGTCATGGACCAGATCCCACATTTATACAATATCATTGTATTCGGACCCTTTGGAGGTCGACTTTGGCGAGTGTAGCAAATTGACGCTTGGTTTGGGTTGTGTACCCTGTAAAGATAGGTGGGCAAGAGCACTTTTGCACCAAAGCCAGGGTGGTTGTGTGCCGAGGGATAAGTCAAGGCGGACACTCCTCTTCCTTGCCATCATTGGCGCACCTCGAATCGACTCATTTGTGTTTTGCGAAAAAGAAGAAAAAGCAAGCCCACGGTCGGCAACGGTTGTAAAAATGAATCCAGCCTGTCCTGTCCAGTTCAGTGATCGACCCTTCCAGCGTGGTGACTTGATATCAACGTTCTCACTGGCCAAGTCCAAGCCCTACACAACTGCTACCCCCAACAACACCATCACGCCACTTTAAGACTAGCGTCGTGTGGATTTCAGACAGAGATGCCCGCATTTTGAACCTCAGACATCAATGCAATCAGCGACTTAAATTTTGGGGCAAGTGGTCCCCAATCTCTCCAATCTCACGTTTCCTTCCCGGGGCAAGATTCCAAGTCTTCAGGAGCACCATTATTCACTATCTACGTCCTCGTCGTTCCCCTAGACCTTCCCCCCTCCCCTAATCCGAAATTCCCTTCCGCGCATCCCAGGCTTGCAACCTGAACGACATGACACCGGGGCCAAACAAGCAGAAGGGGAAGGGGAAGGAGAAGGAGAAAGAGAGAGAAAGAACAAGGTTACCAAAACCAACACCCGACAATATGTGGGGCAGAGACGGTGGCGCCTTTTATTCTCCGCCTAGCGGGTGGGCCAGCGGTGCAGGATCGAGTCACGGTAGTGACTGGAATGCAAGTGTGCCACACTTACCTTATTACCGCCCCGACTTCGGGTTATCGGGTCATTTTCAATCACCGACAGACGACAGCCTCGGGTTGCCTGAGACCATCAAAGCCATAGGAAATTACGAGGCAAATTACGCTGGCATCAATGCAATCAAAGAAGACAGCGCGGACTCCACGCCGTGGGCCACAGCGTCATATCCACCTGTGATGGTGTCGTATGACAGCGAAGATGTAGTTAAAGAGTTGGAGAAATACTATGAGAACCCAGCGGCGGTTTCAGCTAGCTACGAGTCTCTCTCGTTCTGACCGAGGCAATGAACGTCAAAAAGATTATTCTTTAGAGGCAGGTATATTCCACGGGTTCCTCGTCAGCTCGAAATTTTTGGTTCGTTTTTCCGACTAAAGAGCGTAGAAGAATATCCTTGACCAGAAACTGCATGAACCATGGGGGGAAGTGTTAGTAAGGCCGGTGAGGGAGGATAGGAGGACGGAGAGGAGACCGAGGGGTCGCCGAAAGATTGCTTTCACCCCAGGACACACTACGCAGACAAAATCGGCTCATTCACATCAGGAGGTCTCTACAAGCCCTCAGCAAGTGTCTAAGGTGGAAGATATTGACAGTGCGAATGTCGCACCCAAAGAGACGGACAACGAGGCACGGGTGCCTGTCTCTGCTCCCATGACCTCCGACTCATCAACCACGGCTCAGACAACAGCCAAAAAATACATCGAGAAGCGATGATACCATTGATGCAATTTCTCCGAAGACGCCCATTCCTCCACAGATAGTAGGGTATGCAACAATCCTGATTCAGCGCTCATTGAGAGGTTTTCCCCTTGGATGACAGTACCCAGAGAGTGTATGCGATGAAGACTGAGTCTGTGAGTCAAGTGTAATCCAGCACACATGGCATCGACGAGAAAGCATATGCTTTTGGGAAAGGTGTTGTCTGCAGATTTGTAAGTTAGACCTGGAAAACACGACGGGGCCAGCCCCTAAGTTAGTACTTACTTTAGTCGCGAGGTAGTCTTGCATCCACCGATTCGCTTCAGGCATTCACAGTTTTTCTCGAAGGTTTGGTAAGGACATGAGAACATACGCCTCAGGGGACAGCCGGGGGGGCCACCCGCAGAGGTATCATCCCCTGGAGGCTCACCCTCTGGAGGATCACCACCTGGAGGGCTACTCCCATGTGGATCACCTCCGCTTCCGTTTCCATCACTGTCGCCAACGTCATGACCACGAACCCGACTACGAGCATCACAAACGCCTCTTGTGCTATTGACGGCTTCAGTCCTGCTACCTGTTTGACCAGTACTCGAAGAACCGCCAGCATCGCCGGTGTCAGAGGGTGCTGAAGGTGACGTTGGGGAGAGACTGCGCTCCGACCCATCATCCCTTCCACCAGTTTCGTTTCCAGATTCTGTCGGTGTGTCAAGCGAAGCTGAAGCGTCCTTTGGCGGAGAAAAGGGTTGAAACATTGTGAAGCGCTTCATGGAACCAGCCAACGAAATCGAGATTAAGAGATCTCTTGGAAACGACGACGAAGCCGCTTGGTGGAAGTTGTTCAAACTTTTAGTCCGCAAAGTCAGGGGATTTGACGACTTTATCCTCAAGAGTTTATACTCTCCATGTAAGTGGCGACCCTTCTCCTGACACGCCGGCTTGGTCTGACCTCGACATTCTCTGCAGATTACGATGTCAGTCCTACTTCATCCTGGGTCATTCCCTCCTTGACGATTCCCGGAAATGCCTTTCAATCTCTTCCGATTACAATGTGGAATGCTGATGGTGGAACAGAAACCAGGTGGGCTAACGTAGCACCCCTAGCTCAATGTAACTGTGTAAGAGCTAGCGGTCGGTTCCTTCAGTAGCAACGAAGACACCAATCTGCGTTTCCATACCCTAGGTGCCAGTCAAACCTAGCAGTCAATGAACACACCGTTCAGTACAGCTGTTTCACCGAGTGGTGCCAATTTCCGTGGATGACCCTTCCGGATCAACTTCCCTCTCGTCTCAACCCTTCCCAGTACAGATTGAAGACTCACCAACGGCAGTCTTGTCTTCGATACAGGGCCTTCCCCTAAATCCCATACACACACCACTGGGATCATGATCGGGGTCCTCGTTGCTGCTTGCAGAACTGTCACACTGGAACGAGAGAGATAGAATGGAACTGAATAGACTGGACTCTGCTGAACAAAGGAAAGGAGAGGACGGTTACTCCTTCCTCTCTTATATAATTACAACCAGCCATCCTTTGTGGCTCCACCACAAAGGCTCTGTTGATGGAGCCTCTCCACTGTAGTCTCCATCATTGTGAATTGCCTCAGCTGCCCTCTCCTGGCCACGCTGAGGGCTTGGCAGCAACATGGCCAAGGGTTCCAGGCCGGAACCTCTCCAAGGTTCTGGCCTCGAACCTCCCCGGTTCCAGACCCTAACCCTGGACCTCCTTCTTTGTCACAAGAACAAACTCCGTCATAGAGAAATCATGAGCGGTTGATGCAGCGAGTCACACAGACGGAGACTGAGAATGAGATATTACGAGAGGCGAACAGGGTGAACCGCGCAGATCTCAACCGTGTTGAAAGCCTTCTGGAACAGGTGCTGGCGATGGATGACCTGAGCGCACGGGCGTATGAAAGCTTGTCGCAGGTGGCTTAGTCGTTGATGGTGGTAAAGAAGAGTTTAAACTGAGTAACGAGCTAGCTGGCTCTCGGGTACATTCACAAACGTCTCCTATTGAAGTTCTGCAGGCACTGGTAGTCGCGCCTATGCGATTACCTCTGAATACGAAAGGCATCACAGCTGCCGAATGTTTCGACTTCAGTAACGCGAGAGAAACAGAACTGGCACTGCAGCGAAGTATTGTAAGCTACTGAGTTCGGTTATTTTTTCTACTATAGCTTGGAGGGGTTAATTAGCCAGGCACTCGCGATTGGTCTGCCTTTGTTACGTTTACCGCTGAACTAGAGCTCGGAGAGTGTCGACGCTATGTATGTTATTTTCTGTCTTGGCCCGCTTTGCTTTTATGTAGCTGGTTGATCGCTCTTGTTACTAACCCGAGTGTCCCTTTTAGTTAAGCGACAAGTGTTGCCTGCTCAACGAGTGTGGTCGCCCATGCCATAGCGATCTCAGATCCGGGAGTTGAGCTTTGCGTGACAACAGAGGCCGCTGGTGGAGGGCAGTGGGCTGACTTCTGAGCCAAACGGTTTCGAAAGGGGGGGTGGATCCAACGTCTGATTCTCGCACCGCAGCGGTAGGTATTCAACTGTCTGGGTAGATCACTTCCAAGATCTGTCACACCATATCGGATACCCAGACACACGGAGCGAGGGCCGCAGAAAAGGGGTCCAGCGGCACTTTCATGTCGGATCTGGGTTCAGCGCTAGTTGCAAGCAGATAGCAGCTCGTTATCGACATTGGCCCACTCATGGATGCGACTCTGTGCGCCTTGGTCATGACATGAACATGTCATCGTTAAGTCCCGGTTGTGACGCACGTCGATTGGAGTCTGCGGGGGACGCTTGATCATGCCACATTGGTGGCTGAAAGCCTTCCGAGCCGTCTTTCCAGAGCGATTGGGCGCCACCTCTTATGCTCTAGCCACTTAAATTTGTCTTTGGTCTCAGCCGCTGGAAGTCACCGTATCGTTGCATGGAAAGTCATGAAATTGCGATTTTGAGCCAGTGGCGTGGAAAGGCCAGCCATAATGAGCCGAAAGATGTCTGATGTTGGGTAACCTGCGGGGAGATCAGATGGTGATAAAAAAGACGGACTTCCTTCTTCTTAATGATTCCGTCTTCCCCAGTGCCGAGGATCAATTCACCCACCTTTGTAACCGCATCTCCTACAACACGATGCTTCTGACACTTCTCACCTACGGGGTTTTCACGGCCCTTCTCCTACCAGCCTTCGCCCTCCCTCAAGTCCAAGAAGCGACCGTCCCCTCAGTCTGCAACCCCGTCATGCCCTTGGCGGCCTACAACGCCTTCGCAGCACTCAAATCTGCCTGCGTCTGTTCGGCCAATGGGCAGCGTGAAAGTTGCTACGCCCGTACCTTCGCCACAAATGACATGGACGGGTACTTCCTCTGCGAGGTGCGCAACTGCCAGAACCTCAACCTCTGCGAACTTGTGGTGCCCTGTGCCCAGACATTGATACCTGGCCTGAGCGTGGATAATTGTAGTCTCACTGATCACGACTATCCTGACCTTTCGATAAACTCTTGGCTCTATGATCCTGTTGGAGACACGACTGCGTTGGGGTGTGTGGTCAAGGCGGGGATTGATATGTCGGGCGCTAAGACGCTAAAGGATCTGATGAATCTTGTTACTCTTTGGAAGGAGTTTATTTCGAGTACGGGGCAAATTGTCGTTGGGTCGACTCCGTGAATCGTGTCTTGTTCCATGTTAGTCGTGACGGTGCGTGACAAGTTGAAATGGAGGGGTTTGGGTTTCTGTTTACAAGCCAACTCTCATCTATTCTAGGTATAATCGCCGAGGCTAAGATATCTTTTGTGTAAAAGATAGAATTGATGTTCGCTCCCTTCTCCGGTGTAATCTATGTGATATCCTCTCTGCAATGATTGCTTCTCCCAACTTTCTCGTCACAGAACTTACACACCAACGGCCAACACCCCCCATCCTCACGCCTTTGGCTTCCTAGCATGCACCCACAAACAACGGCTCCGGTTGAATCTCTTCGGCCTTACAAATCCCCACCTGAGGCGCTCTTACCGGATGATACTTAACCTACTCATGCTTCACCACCTCAAACCCCACCCCCTCTATCACCACCACGACCTCGGACAGCTGCGGGGTTGACATCCTCCCATATCTCTGGATTGGGGTTGACGCGTTGATTGGACGCCACGATGCCCAAGTGACCTGAGTTGACCACCCCAGACTCAACAAGCCGGACCTGGTCATTCTCAGGTCACGATAGGCATCCCAGCAGTGCCCTTTGCACTGAGTCTCCTATTGAAGACTTCTCAAAAAGGAAACGTTCCTCTGCTTCTAACGCCAAGCGCAAAATTTTTGAAAGTCGAGGATCCAGATATACGATTTTCCGATGGTCGAAATATTTCCCGGTGTTGACAAATCAGCAACAGGGCCGCTCAGTCAGCAATTTGATGCCGGAGCCCAGTCATCATCACCACAACCACATGCTTTCTCCGCGGCACTTCTAAGCGGGCCATGGCTTTCTGAATTTGGTTCTGGGTATTTTGTGATCGCGCATTTCTGATTATTAAGGTACTGTTGCTCACGCCCTATTGTTACGCCCTTCGGCTCGGTCAGCGGGGCGCAACCTTCCCTTGTTCCTCAACCTATATAATAAACCTCAAATGCAGTCCACCGATACGAACTCATTCATAATTTATCCAACCAACTAGATACATATCTCCACTCAATTCGATCCTTCGACCTCAACAGCCATGGCCTCTCCTCACGGCATCAGTCTCCAAGTCACAATCCGCATCGCGCCCGAGAACGTAGAAACGTTCTTCCAGCACTTCAAACCTCTCTATGAAGCCGTTGTCGCAGAGCCGGAACTTCGGTTCTTCGAAGTCTACCAGTCACAAGAAGATCCGGGCACCATCTCATGGGTTGAGCACTGGTTCGTCAACCACGATTTCTGTAAACGTAATCCCAAAGGCTAACCTACCACGCTAGGGACTGCACACTCGAATGGCTTGAGACGGTTCAGCTGAAAAAGCAGTATTTCCAAGACTACAAGGTTGCCACCGACCACTTCCTCCTTAAGCCGCGGGATGCGATTGTCCTTAACCGCGTTGGGCCGCCGTTTTCGGTTTGGAAGGATGCACGCGTGGAGAAGTAACGGGATGGGCTGAGTACCTGAATTAGTGATGTCACTGATAGCCCGGCTGGATTGATCAATTCAGCCCCTAAAGAGGGTGTTTGTTTCAAAGATTATATAATGATCAATTTCATGTCTTCACCCGATCTCTCTTCCCGGTCGGTGATACACTCTCGGTTTCACGTCTCCTAACCATCGGACGCCGCCATATCATAGTCTCTCCATAACCAAGAGCTGTTATACTCGGCGCCACCTTCTTCGTAGTAGACAGAATCAGAAGCTGCTAGCAGGTCCGAAAACGAAGGATTCTGGTTGTCAGACGGCGAGGAGAATGATGATGCCCAGTCCCCCCGAATGATGACTGCCTGTTGAATATTCGCTTGCATAACCACGCAGCGGGTGAAACAACACCTTCCACCGCCGGCGCTCCCCGGCCAAGCCGAAGAGAAGGAGAGAAACAGGAACTCCGCGTGATGCACGGAAAGATCAAAGTCAACCTCGCGACTGACATGGTCTGCCTCCAGATCCCCAACCGCACGTCCCACCGCGAGTGGTTAGGCAACCGCGAGGCCTGGTACAACATGATGTACCTCGGCCAGGTATTCCCCGCCCTAGCGAAATTCCCAGCCATCGTAGTCGAGTGGCGGCCCCCGATGAGCGACACGGACGTCGGCGTCGAGAAGCACGGAGAGGGCCTGGCCCGAGGACTGGAAACCCCTCCGCGGAGAAAAAGAGCTGCCAGTGATTGGCCCGTACGGCGACGTAGGGAAATGGTTGGTGAAACAGGTATAACAGCTTTTTTAGGGGTTAGACCTAACAAAGCTTCAAAACCTAATATTCTACCCAGCCACTGCGTTATTTCTTCCTACCCACTGCCAATCACCTCCTCACCCATTTTGAAAGTTTGTCGAACTGCCTCAGGCCGTTAGCCCCTCCTCACTGCAGTTGCCTAGAAGAACACCGAATAACTTAAGATGGAAAGCATCACGTGTGTCGGCCCCTCTTCGGCTGTCGCTGAAAAAAATTCGAATCATGTCTTCAAAGTAACAACACGTGTACCGCTCTTGGTGCTTCTGTTATCCCTTCCCTCCTCCAATCTATCTCCAAGATCTTAAAAGGCCCTGTAAGCTGCCCAGGATGTTTCGGTGGGTGGGAGATATATATGCCCCGGCGGAAGTGCTGGCAAAGTTGAATTTCCCACATACAGCCCTAGCCCCTGGTGGGCATGCGGCCCGGATCAGATATCAGTCGTTCCTCAACTCCGATTTGGCCGTATTCTGCGTCCCCTGCTCATCCTGTCCAGACAGGAGGACCCGGCGCCTTGTACTCCAACAATCTCATGTCCTCTAGCTCGACGGGTCCGCCCAAAAGGTCCTGATTTGGAGGTACGAGAATCCCTGCGGAGCTCACACATTAGCCGAGACATGGTTAGTAGGGTTTTTCTTTTACTCACCAGGATCGTCGGTCTGATACGTGCCGGGGAACCGGGCGAATCCCGTTGGTGTGCCCCCGCCCGGACCCATGATGTTGACCAAGGCGCAGTTGACGTAGAACTGCTGGAAGCCAGAGCTGGCCGTGGGGTACAAGTTCTCGATGCGCATCAGGTACCTCCCCGGCGGCGTGGTCTTTGGAATGGTAAAGTTGAAATCAGACACCCGCGGCCAGAGCGACCAGTCGGTGCTGTTCAAGGGACCCGCGTACGCGATCTTGAACCAATCCCCGTCTCCGCGGTAATGTAAGAGGTCGTCGTTAGGCGCGCGCGAGAGGTAGACCTGCGCGGGGCCGGGATGGTAGAATGTGGGCTGCCGCGTCGTATCGCCCCTGTTCCTGGTCCCGCCGCCGTCGGTCGACACCCGGAAGCCAACCTCGGAGCCGGCGAGCAAGTCGGCCGTCTCGGTGCGCATGGCGGCCTTGAAGGCGCCCCTGCCGCAGGTGACGTTGGGGTTGTCTGGGCCGATGATTGGGTTTACCTTGTAACCCTGCCACCCCGGAGGAAGTCGGTCATCGGGCTGGAACGACTCTGGGCCTTCGACATCGCTACATGGGCCGTTAATTAGGTTGCTGAATACTGAGCGTGTAGGTGAGAACCTACAGGACGTATTTCCATTCCGGCGTCTCGGTGCCGTTTACTAAGAGGATGCCTTCTACGTCTGAAGCGAGCCATTAGTTGAAGAAATCGTCGAAACTCAGATACAGGATACGCTCACTGTGGCTCAATGTTCCTGGGATGATCACAGCGCCCAAGGTCGCAAACAGGAATGAGTCTGGCCGCATCTTGGTGGTGGTTGGCTCGCAGTATCGTTTGTCGCGCTATTTGCAAGTGGAACCGGACGCACACAAAAACGCCGTGGAATTCGTCTTTAAAATAACGGCTTTGACAATACATCCTAATTTAATTTTTGCCCCTCCTTCTAAACTCCTGTTTTCCAAAGGACTCGCTATGAGCGTGAAGGACTTGCAGGTTTTTGCGAAGGATTCGATCCAGCACATGTGATGTGTCTTCGTCCACTCAAAGAGGCAGGGTTAATGAGGCAGATATTAAAATGGCGGGGTTAGTGAGACACGGATACAGCGAGTCCATGAAACTAAATAGACTAGAGGTCAATCGCGGCCGTAGCATTACACGGCTAATTTGACCACGTGCCAATGCATATTGCCCGTCCGCCCCCGATATGAATCAACTCCAGAGACGCCTGCTAATCCAAAGAGTGAAGTGGCGAGATACATTCATTCTAGAGTTTTGTTTATCTTTTCTAGTCTCGATTATAACGGGCCAGGGAAGCGCGACCGTCATTATTGCATCAAACTTTCCAGCTCGCGGAAAGCTGCACTGCCTCACCCATGACAAAAAAACTAAAACACCAAAACACCCACACCACCACTTCAACCATCAACAACACAACCAATATTACCGGAAAACGGATGATTCCAATTGTATTCTAATTCCCAGTCATTGCTCCCCCCCAATTCTATACAAGCTCAACACCGACAAGCGCTACGTCCACTTTTCAACTTTACTCCAGTCCGACTCAAGCTTTAATAAATTCGCAAAGCAGAAAGCATTACAACCCCTTCCACTCTCCTTTTTCCTTGCGCCCCCCCAGCCTCGGAGCCGCGTCCCAACCTGAAATGATCGGCCCGAGCAGTCCTCGAATCGGACATGGACGGTGCGAATGCGCCGCAGGGCAGCTTACATTGGAGTAACATCCAACGTCTTTTGCCACGTAAGTGCAGGACCGGACCGGACCTGGAAAGGGCTCCGATTGGCTAACCCCCGCGCGAGCTGTTTGGTAGTACCATACTATACTCTTGGCACTGCCTTACCATGCCACTGAGACTTGAGTAGCCTCGTCACTTGTTAGCAACGGTGCCCGACTTTAGAACCAGACCTGACCCCTGGCATCTGACCGCGCTTGCTCTGATCCCACGGCGATGACCGCAGGGCACAACACTTGAAAAGTCATCTTCCACAGGGCGACGTTGTCATGGGGGTTATCCCTGCGTTTCCTTTGTCCGAGCCCTCGGTCTGTTCAGGACGGTTGTCTGATCGTTGACCGCCTCTTTGGTAGCTTACAAATGAGGAAGAGGCTCGACTAGGACCGTCAGCCCTGCTGTCTCAGGGAGGAGTATACACTCTAGAAAGTTATTAAGCTGTTCGCTGGTCGAAGAATTACAAGTTACCTCATGTAATGTGCCCAAACCCTCAGCGGGAGTGGCGTGTGATGAGGCATTGACGGCGTAGTGCTCTGCAGATTTGCGGCGAGGCGACGCATGAGTTAAGCCTTCTGGAAATCTCACCTTGCATAATGTAACCCACTGCAGGTTAAGGATGCGATCCGTTCCATCCGAGAGGACTTCGGATGAACTTTAGGTTCGTCGCCCTTCATAAAGACAAATTTTCAGACGAGAGTTTGGAGATCAGCCCTCGGATCGACCTTCGGATACGTCATCGGAGGTTAGCTCGGCTGGCAAAAGATCACACCCTAAGCAGCCTCGTATGCTAAAAAAAAAAAAATGTACTCAGTTGACATGTACGGTGCTAAGGCTCTGTCACGGAGTATCACGAGCCCAGCCGTGACAATGTATCCAAGGTTCAAGCCTCACAGAGATAACGGAGATATCAACGGATGAAGCCATCACGAGGAGAGGATTAGGTTTGACCTCACGGCAACCTTGAGGTTTAGCCTCAGCTGCAAGCCGAGGCCTTGCGCATATAGAGATAGCCTCTCCCCCACTGCTTGGGAGCTCTTTGTGCAAGTATGAATATCTTTTTGACCACTTATCGTTTGCCCCGTGATACAGAGCTAGGAACCTGACCCTTGTAGAGATCATCATCCTCCAGTTTCCATTACCTAAACAGTTCAAGCTGGTTCTGACTTCGCCGCAAGGCACAGATCCCTGAACTGGTGGTATCTTTCAACTTTCATCAGCTGACTACTTGTAGGTTACCAACCACTCGTATACGTGTAACTGTGCCCCCTAACCCCCTAACCAAGACGCAGAGCCAACAGACACCCCTAGTTGTCAGACCTATGGGAAGGCTGTGTTTCAGGATGTTGTCATTTGCACCATGTGCCGCGCAACCAGGCATACGCCAGGGGTTGTTGCCGTCCAATCCGCGCCTGCAGCCATTACCTCGAGTTGACGGAAACTCCGGCTCAAAGCCTGAGAAACAGCAAGGGAAAGAATCCTAAGACGGCACGGAACGTCTGCCTGGCTGCTCTCCTCGGACAAACTTGGAAGCTGCGAACGAAAAGGGAACATGAAATGACGACACCACAGTGCATGGTATGAAGAAGGATGGGGGGATGAATGCGAGGAGACAAACTAGACCTCACCAGCCCAGGCTTCAAGTATAAAGTCTCGCCCAAACTCCCCTATGCCAGATTGCTTTTCTTCCCTTATCCTCATCAACCAGCTCACTCCAGCAAAGCCAAAACAAGAAACTTCCACTTCAAAACCTCCAACAACCAAAACTCTCTCTCAAAATGGTTACCATCACCAACATGCTCGTCGCCCTCGTGGCTGTTGCAGCCACCGGCGTCGCCGCCCGTAAGAAGGACTGCACCCCCAACGGCAAGCTCTTCTGCGGTTATCACCTCAATGACGGGGAGTTCGGTATGTTGCTTCTCCTCCCTACAATAATTACTACGCTCCGAATATTATGGTCTGCTAGCTAACAAAATAAGGCTACACCCGCGAGGAGCTCCAGGCCGCCATCCAGAGCACGGATGATGTCATTGTCTTCAACTCCCTCTACCACTGCAGCAACGCCGGCACCATCGTCGGGGGAAGTTTCTGCACCGGAGGAGCCGGTCACTGCCAGCAGGGCACTCCCAACGATTTCTGCAGTTAGATCAGGTACCTAGTGCCTATCATTTAGTGAAATCGAGACGGTGCGAAAGGGAAGTGTGGAGGATTTGTCTGCTTGCTGGAGAGCGTGGAGGAGGAGTGGGGGGACGGACGAGAACGGAGACGGGTGCAGAAAGGAAATGGCGGGTTTTTTTTCTCTGCTTGATAGATACGATCCAAATCGCTGGCCAGCGTCCATTTAACTATTGCCCCCTCCGTGCGTGACCCGTGCTCCCCCCCAGTCGAGATAGGTGATCCTGAGTTACATGCAAGCTAAAGACGGCAACTATTTAAATTTGTTATTGGGACTTAGATACGGCGTGGCGGACTGCTTGGAATACATCGGTAGCCAAGTAGTGCAGTTGTATTATGCCAGGGGGAACTACTTCTCCTACAACGCCCGGGCGCCCAGAGTCAGTCGGCTCATCTACCCAGCGCCCGAACCCGGACATGGAGGGCTCGGCACGCATCTCACGCTGGATCTGGCTGGTCGGATGAGATTCGGTCCCGATGTCGAGTGGTGCGAGGGACCCGACGATCTGGATGTCAACCCGGCGAAGCTCCCGGATGCTATCCGCGAGATCCGAAAGTATCTTCCCGGCATAGACACGACCGCGCTGAGCCCGGACTACGCCGGCATGCGACCCAAGCTATCCAGAAACTCGGCCATGGTCCAAGGGCAGGGCTTTTCTAACTTTGTCGTCCACAGGGAGGAGGGGATTCCGGCTTGGGTTAACTTGCTGGGGATCGAGAGTCCGGGGCTGACAAGCAGCCTCGCCATCGCTGAGATGGTCGAGAGCCTTTTGTACAAGTAACCGCTGGCCAAATATCAGATTTTATTGTTTGGCGGCCCAAGTATACTATAAGTGGGTTGACCGTGAGCGGCAACCTGGTTGAGGAGGTATGTAGCAATCTACGTTATTAATCTCGGTGATAATGATGCCCGACTTTGGCACAGCCCTCAGCAATCGACAATGATAATTTCATCTGTCAAGTTGCAGAAGTATGCGTCTTCTAAACTTGTTGTCGCTACCGCCGCCCTGCCTACCCTCGCCTCCGCTCTTGTTCTCCACTCGAGCAAGCTGACTGTGGCTAGCACAAGGTAATGCTCTCTGGTAGGTCGCCGGGAAGGAAGTTGGCCTCTACTCTCAGGTATTCGGCATCCGAGAGATTGCAGATGCCGACAAAAGCATGACTGCTGCCCCTCGGCCATAGGATGCATGGCTTCCGGACCCCGGACAGACGGCAGATGCGGTTGTGTACCTCGACTCTGGTCAATCGGAATCCAAAATCAAAGGTTACCATCTGCCGTAATGGCAATATCTTTGGAAATAGTATCGAGTACTTGGCCGGTTCTGATTACATTTGTAGTAGGAAGGTGCTCAGAAAGCAATAGCTAACACAGCCAAAACTGGTCTACTTCTAACTTGTCTAAAAAGGTAACTTAGCTACCCACCCTACTTCTCTCTCTTCTCCCTCTTCATTCATCCCCAAAAAATCACCTTCTATGTCATACTTGCCTTCAGCTTTATAGCGAAGCCGCAGAGCCTCTATTATATTTGTAATGTGCGACGAATCTAGGCACACCAAATTTCCATTTTTGTATCTTGGGCACGTGACGTTACCCGCTGACTCACCTTTGCTCACCCTAATTACCATTTTTGGCAGGCTGCGGCGCAGCATGCTCAATTGCTTCAACAAAGCCTTCGGGGTGGCCTGGAAGCGCGTCAAGTTTGTTTTCAAGGAGGATGAGATCAAAGACATGCAATTGGTTCTGTTGCGACACGCTTCAGCGTTTGGGAACCAACTGGTGAAGTTTCTCCTCTGTTCCAACATTGGCTACTTACAACGTTCGGGACGAGAACTCTGCTGTTTTTACCTTTGCGAAGAAGTTAGGCGTGGGAAAACCTCGGCAAGCGTTCGAACGTGGCGAGGCGTCTCCCAGGGACCTTGACCGACACGGTCAATCCCTTTTACATGTCAGTAGCATTCTACCCCAGCAAACTCTCTGGACTACCAACGACTAATTCGCACATTTACCACATTTACCATCTGCAACAGGTTGCCCTTCGTGCAAGAGGTCGGAACTCCAGCATCATGGCAGACATTGTAAATACCGTACGGTTCCTTCTGGAGCATGGGGTTGATACAAATTTAACGTCGTAAGTGAGCCCATTACCGGGTTACCACGACGGGGCATATACCTATTTTGCTAACGTCGACGTCTTGTTGTTCCGTGTTTAGCAACTTTGGGACGCCTGCAGTGTTACTTGGAACACGGAGATTTCAGATCCAGCCTTAGTTCCTCGAAGTTTCAGCCACGTCTCGACGATCTTTCGGCCTTGCATATGTTGCTTAATGCCGGCGCAGATACAGCGGCAGAGGTGACCGGATCACACCCTGGCCGCTTGCTTGGGACCACACACCAGCTCGTCAGCTACCCTGTGGAGGTGAGGTTCGCCATTAATACAACCCATCTCAATTTTTGTTAACGCAGAAGGCAGGTCCCGATGAGAAAGGTTCTACGGGCCATGATCAAATACGGAGAAGGGACCGACCTCCTAGAACGTGACGACGATAACCGGACATGTATCCATGAATTTCTTGCGAACTGTCACCTAGGACATTCTGACTTCGTTTCAGTTCTGATGGAGAACCCGAAACTGGCAAATTCGCGAGATTCACGCGGTAATACGCCTTTGCACGTCGCTGTCGGCTTGTTCAGACCAGTTGGACCACAGTGGATGTCTGAAGACTACGCATCAGCGTATACAGCGACTATCCAGCAAGCCTGCGTGCTTGGAGAAGCTAGTTGACTTTGTCAAGTATGATTCTCAGCACGAGCAGCCGTTCTACGCGGCTGGAATATGCTTCTACGCACAGACCCTAGTACAGCCCTACCAATGTCACTGTCTCAGGGTGTTCCCAGTCCTGTCGGACATGATGGAGGCGGGAACCTACGACGAGTATCTGAAGATCTTGAAGCATGAAGACGGGACGACGTATCTGGAGCGTTCTGCCCCTTGGTGAGGGGGGTATGTTGGCGATCCTGTCTTGTCCCTTTCAATTTAAGATAAGGTTATTGGCACGCAATGCACACTTCGCAAGTGCCTAGTGGCGGTAAGTCTAGGTAGATATCTTCAACACGTTCTTCAAAATGGACCTAATCAGTCCAACCCAGGGGTTGAAGTATTGGTATGGATTACTCGAGTCTTGGCTTTTTCTTACGGCGCGAGCCAAACCCAGAGCCGTTCCTAAAGTCTTTGGGGATTGCCTGAGATTCGATACGGGGCCACGTGTTGCGAGAGGCATTGCATGTAGATTAGCCCCTGAAATCCCACGGATGAGTTCAATCACGTGGTAGCGCCAGCGATTGGACTCGAGTTGTCCATTAATCTTCCCGAAAAGAAGATCCGCTGGCTGAGATTTCCCGCCCCATTCTCAGCCTCCTAGACCCGCCGCTCCGGTTCTAGAACCACGCGCCATTCACCCCCAGCACAACATCGATGCCATGCAGGGGTAGAGCAAACCAACTGTATACTATCCTAGGGCATGTACTAGTATATTCTAAGACATCCCATTACGTGCTAGTATATTCTAGGGCATCCTATTATGTACTGGTATACTGTGGGATATCCTGTAGGTGCTAGTATATTATGTAACATCCTAAATTTTAAGCTAGGGATAAAATGTACCATCTTAAATTCCGAGCTGGGATATTTTGTACCATCCCATGGCATGTACTGGTATATTCTGAGCCCAAAATTTGGGAACGCGCGGCCCAGGATTCGGGCCCATTAGGGCGATGTCGCGCTTTAGCAGTTACAGCGGTCCCAAATTTGGGCCTTGCCCGATATCTAAAATTTAAGTATTAATCACATAAATATCCTGTACTTTATTCCCGGATATTATTGGAAAACTTTTTTAATCACTTTAATTTTGTAGCTAACTAAGAGGATGTATACCTGTAACACCCAAGGTCTGGAACCTAAAGACGCCGGTACGGAGACCGGCACGGAGGCGCATGTGCGCCGGTTTTAGAACCGGCGCGGGGATGCCGATGCGGAGATGCTGATGCCGATCCCACACCTGTGTTTAGAGTAAGTATAATACCATACCCCTGGCCACACTAGAGGTCGGGAAAGGCAGGCTTCAATTGATCACTTACTATCCTCCTGACTATCGTTCCGCTACTTGCAGTACTCTACCCTCGAGTAACCAACGCACCCAGCGTTACATTTCAGCCCGCTCGATAAAGGCATCTACTGAATTAGACGTCTTTAATTCCAATTCTATTCTGTATCTTAGCGTTTTATTAAGAGCGATGATGAATTCCGGGGGTTGAACAACGGAATTAAGAGTGCTTTGAAAAAGGCAAAGATGAAAAAGTTAAAGGGCAGAGGCTAAGTCCCCTAGGGTTAGGTAGGCGACACGAAAAAATACAAGAGGTAAAGGCGAGGCTGTTCATTTCCAAATAAGGACCAGTTTTAGCCATCTTTATATGTATAGGACCAATTCTAGGCCCACTCGGCTAGAGCTGAAGCAGTTCAGCATGCTGCAGCGCAGCGTGCCGAAAATAGTACTTAGCCTGAGCAAAGTTGAGCAAGCCTGACCGAATCCTGAGCAAAGACTGAGCCGGCCCTGCGCTGGGGTGAGGCGTGTCACGTGGGCGAGGTATAAAAGCGGAAATTTTGTGTGCCCAAATTCGTCTCATATAACACATAGTGCACATGATGAGAAACTGGAAATACTGCGGTTTATTGCATTGCAGCGAAGACAAATTATGTACTGTTCCCAGCCGCCCAACCCACACAGGTAGCGGACCGGTGATCCTGAGTTGAAAAAGAAAACTTTCCTCTCCCACACCCCATCTACAATGGAACCATCTCCGCCCCAATGCACCACTTAATAGCAGTAGGGGATGTTGTTGATCTCCTTGCATCTGCAGCGGGAGATGAGCTAAAGCGAGAGGAAGCGCATTAATTAGCTCCAAGTTCTGTCGAGAGGAGGCGGCCATTGCCGGCAAAGTAACGGGACGGGAGTTACTCACGTGGACCCTGTTGTCCTGGCCGCACTGGCCGACATACTCGAACATGTCGTTTCTGTTGGAAATGTTGGCGTAGCAGCCGTATTCGCCAATCTTAGTGCCCTTATTGCACTCGCCGTAGACCTGGCGGGCCTCAATGACGGCATCGACGGGGACGTCGACGGTGGGGTAGGCGGTGGCCAAAGCGGCGAGGGAGGCGAGGACAACGAAGAACTGCATGTTGGCGGTTGGTGGGTTGTAGGGGGGTAAAAATGGTGGTTGTTGGGGCAGTAGGGTCGGTTGGAAGACTGGATGATGAGACTGGGGCGAGTGATGCTGATGAATGAGAGTTATTGTTGATGCCGTCCGGCGGGACTTATATAGCTAGCTGATGCTATGTTGCGTGCATCATCAACTGAGGTCTGTATCTACTCCCTTTTCCTCTATGATCAACACAATGGACGCAGCGATCCAATCACCATCCTGAAAATAGATTGATGGGGTCGCCAAATCCTTTAACCAGGCACGTCGCCAGGATCACAAACTGGGCCTTTTGTCGAATGCATGGACCGTTGTTGTTTGGTTGTATTGAGTGGGGAGGCATTTTGTGGGTAAACATCAGAGCCAAGTGAGGCTATGCGATCCTCGATTCCTTCGTGGAGTTTGTGTCGCGAGGCAGAACGATTCGGTCAACCCGGCAATTAATGACCTGAACTTTTGCATGCCTAGCGTCCCATTCGTGGGATCGACTGGTGCCTTCAAAGGTACCTACCCCGGGAATAAGCGGTTCGCGTAGAATCCTTAGCGCCCTTTGGAGCATGATCAAGGCACCTACATTCCTCTGATCTACGCATGTCAAACGGTAAAGATTAATTACCTATCCCGTTAGGCGTCTTTTAGGTGTCTTTTTGTGCCTCTCCATCCAAAAAAAAAAATGCCTGTCCTTCCGGTCGGTGAAGCCTGCAGCGCACTCCACCACGTGTTCTAGCGACCGCGATGGAGTGGGCTCGTGTAAACACGTCAAGGACCAGGAGGATCATAAGCGAAATATAGGGGTAATATCGCGACTTCTTTATTTGGCACAGCTACCCGTCGTCCCTTGTTATTGGGAACAGTTTCCAACCCCATGGTTAACCAAACATCCCCAGACGATCAAAATGTAGCAAAGGCACCGGGCGCGTTGCTCCTTCAATGACACCCCGCTTATAGGACCAAAAAGGGAGAGCGGGCATTAGAACTGATGCGGGTGGTGTGATATATACGGCTAAAATTGTCATTTAATTACCTTCATGTTTCGGCACGGGGCGGGTGGGACAGTTTCAAGGAAGCAGTGTCCTCCATACGCTGATATCGAATCGCGTTGCTATTAATGCGGGTTTGTGGGCAATACTCTCGACCTCTTCTTTCCTGGAGAAGGATAAAAGACGGGAGAATAAATAAGCACCCAGGCACATCCTTTCCCCCATTGGGGCCATACTGAAAGGATTCATCTAATGGTAACGAGTGATACACTGGATCGATAATAACTGGGAATGGCCGGATGGTTTGAAGAATGAGTGATTGGACCGTCGGGAGAAACAGGGGCACTGACGGTGGATAATGTCACAGGAAGGCAAAGTAGTAATGGGTTATTTGTTTGTAATCCTGATATTCCTTCTACAATCTAAAATGTTCCCTGGACCCGAACCCAGCTAGGTACGCAAGGCAGAATCCGAGCAATCCAAGTCTTCATACTCTATTCAGCACCGAACAGGTCTGCTAAAGCGGAGCCCAGCAGTGCATCACCTGATGGAAGAACTTACCACCTGTACCCGGACTTGCGTCAGTCCTCATCCTCCGTGATCCACTCTTCCTCGTCTGAGTCGTCCGTGGTTTGTTCTTCCTCTGGAGCCTCTGGTGGAGGAACAATGTCTTCCCAACAGGTCTTTCCCTGTTCCTCCGCCATAGTGTCTAGCTCCCGCCACGTCTTGCCTCTGAAACCCGTCACACGCTCCACCCATCGAGGACGGATCCGACGCCACGGGAGAAGAAAGGGGTCCAACGGCTCGATTCCGTTGCTGGTCATGGTGTCCGACATGATCTCCGACCAGATCAGCTTGTCGGGGTGCACCTCCTTTCTGGGATGGGGGTTGAAGTACGGACGATCAGTGTTGAGCTTTGCCAATTTTTGCTCCTGGGGAGTGATAAATTGCACCTAGAGTTACCGCCGCGGAACAAAGCCACCCGCTGAGACATCTCGGAAGCCAACGAATTCGTACTTTTGGTTGACCATGATGTTCTCCTCGGAAATGTCTCCAGGCGAGAAGATGGTGTTTGGGCAGGGCTCTTCATCAAGAGGGTGGGTGCATGCAATGCTAGCGTACTTGCAGTTGTCTATGACTTGCTTCTGTGATAAATCCCCACAACCTTCCTCTTCAAAGAGGCGCCAGTCCCTCATTCTCTTGTCGCCTATGCCTCCAATATGGCACCTGCCTTTCGACGTGGGGATGACCAAATCGACTGTCTGGTCCAGGGCGCGCTAGACTTGCAGCGCGACAGTTTCACAGATGGTGCGGACCTTGTCGATGTTCAGGCGACGACACTCCGCGCGCTCTTCCTTGGTCTTCCACCCCTCTTCCCCGAGCAGCTCAGAAATTACACTTTCAAGCCGCCGGCCTGGCGTCGGGGCGAAGAAGGTGCATTTGTACCCGTAACGTTCCGAGCTGTAAAGCACGCGTGGAAACTGGAATTTTACCGGGCGGACTTTTAAGAAGTCTATGATTCTGTCTTCTTCGGCGCAGCCATCACCGGCGTAATCATCCTGAAAGTTACCCTCATAAATATCTTTGACCTGGGCACGCGGTTCTTGATCACCCTTGAAGATTGGGATTTGGTAGCCAAAAGAGCTGGATCCAACCTCGTAAGGGAGCTCATCATCGTATATCGAGGTTTGCATTTGATAAAGAACATGTTGGTTGATCACATCTAGCTCGAAGAGGGCGTAGTTTGTCTCGCCGTTCGACCACTCGGCTCGCAGAATGTGACCCTTCAATACGGTTGGGATGGGGTTCTTGGATCGTAAGGTCCAGTCAGCATATCGATCGTCGATTACCTCCCGGCCAGGGCAATTGAAGGCTTCTTCAGAGGTCAGACGGCCAGCATGGTGTTTCAGGTCGGTGTCCTACTCAGACGTGGGAACTGAAATCGCGGTGTTTGCAGACATAATCTGGTCGTGATGGTGAATTTGCTGCGTGCAGGGGTTGGGGTGTGAGTTGTCGAGCACTTTTGGAGTTTTCTTTGTAAGTGTTAGATGTAGCAACAATAGGATACGCGGAATCAACTTGGAAGTGCCGAACTTGAGTCTGTTTGCTCTGCAAGATTTCTAGATTGGGCCTCTGTGATCAATTAGATTGTTGCGATTTCCTGTCCTGATACAAGGTTTATATAACCCGGCTGGTCGCGAATTGAATCCGAATTGAATTCGCTCTCAAAGACGGTGATCATCTAATCTCGGCCAAAAGGGTTGGTCTACGAATTGGCGACATTGTCTTGAAATCATGAACAAGGAAAATACAACAACCCCTTTATTTGTCCATGCCCGAAACTGTCCGCCACGGCAACTACCAGCACAAACACCACAATTGGGATTCTACTGATCAAGGACATTTCGGCTGGTAAGTTGCTCAAATTAATGCAAGGACCATCATGATCGCTGTGCAAAGGAAGAATTAACAGCGCGGGAATATGTCCATACCGCCTCCTTCGGGTACGCCCCATATGAAAACTCATGGATCTGGTCATTGTGTATCCCATAGGACCACATATCCTCCGTAACCGCGATGCCAGAGAAGTTGTATGACATGCTCGTCTTCTCGAAAGTGTGGTTTGCCATCACCTCGTTATGAAATCCGAGGGAATATGTCCCAACAGTCCCGTTAGGCCATGCGTAGACGAGTAGTCCGTGGTTATTGTAGCTGCTTAGTGGGTGAATTGTGGGATCCTTGTACCGAGTTGCGGAGAAATAAGTTGGACGCGTTGTAGGCAGCGGAGGCCTTGGTTCGAACGGCGCTGTCTGGTGGTTAGCTTATTCGGAACATTGCCAGTGATTCGCTACTAGATTGGGTCAACAAACATAGTCTCCATCTCTCACTCTGATCCTCTGCCGCATCCCCAACAAAGACGAACAACTGCAACCTGCTCGAACTATCCGTGTAGAGACTCAAACCCTCATTCTCCCCCGAGCCTTCGACGAAAAGACTTAAGCCTGCGCCTCGCACAGCGCTGAAAGTATAAGAAATCGTCGATATATTCCAGCCGCTCGCTGTCCCATTGCCGACAACAATCCGTTGATCGCTGTCAAGATACGCCAGAATCCTATGTCGAGATCCATACTTGCGATATGTTGCGCACGCGAGCTGGGCATCGGGATCCGCGACTTTCCCCAGGGTTGTGAAATTACCCAGGCTCCAGACTGTGGGAACCCCGTCTCCTCCGATGACGGCAGAGAGCTCGACGATGACGTTCGTTTGGGAGAGGTAATAGAGGTGGAGCTCGGAGCTGTACATGGCAGCAAGAGTGGTTCCTGACTTTGGCTCAACCCAAGCAGCTCCTCGGGACTCGGCCGTCGCTTTGATGTCGGCCAATGTCCAGTTCTGGAACCTCTCCGACCAGACAGAAACCATCAATCTGTTGGACGGGTCTTGGAAGAAGACATACCGATACCTGATATCCGGCAGCGTGTTGTACGTGACATTTATAGCCGCAAGTTTCGAGACACCCAGAATTGCGCCGGGCGAGGTGTTGTTAGATCCAGGAGTCGACCCCGGTTGTTGTGAATTTGGAACGTTTGCGTCGCTTGTGGATTTGTCTGAGGACCGTTTCCCTAGGACACCACCAACTGCTCCCCCTATCGCGGCGCAAATAAGGACGCCAATCAGCACCCACACCCAGAGGAACCGTTTCCATTTTGGCGCGGGTGTCGTCTCGCCCCGGTCCGCATCGCCAATCTCGTGAGCGGGGCCCCGTTCGGGTGGGACTTTGAGCTCCTTTTGGTCCGATAAGGGGACTTCTGGACCATCTGGGAAGTGAAGGTGTGAGGGCTCGAGTCCGCTGTGAGCGCTGTCTGAGAAGGTGGCAGGGTGAGGTTGAGGTTGGGGCGCATTTGAGCCGGCAAATTCCTTCTGTGCTAGGAAGTGCAGATGAGCGGGCTCGAGGTCGCTATACTGATTGTTCATGATTGCGATGCATCATGCAAGCAATCCGCTTTGAGGTGAAAGTGAAAAGAACGCAGTGGCAGAGGTCAGTCCCAGGACTGTGGGCGGGACATCCGGTGGCGTCAATTCATGCAGTCGGGAGCGATCTGCAGGGTCAATCAGATCCAATGCAACGCTGGTGCCTGGTGGTATTGGTTCTAGTCCCGATGTGGTCTGAGCCAACCAAGCCAATGAAACTCCGGCTAAAAGCAGGAGCGTCATTGATTGGTTACTAGTACTACCCCTTTTGGGGCCTTTCGGGGAACACTACTTTGAGATGGACCCACCCCAGCTATTATTTGTAAAGTAATCCGCATTTTCACCACACATAACCCTAACCCCGTCCCGTGCCAAAATGCCTGGCCGCATCCACGTCGCAGCCATGATCGCAATTGCAACCTATTTCAATTCAACGCGCGATTAATTGATTGAACGAGCGCAGCGTATAGCATTCTGTAACTTATGGCTTATAGGAGGGTTTGAAAGCGGCTTGAGGCTGGCGTTATCAAGTATTAAATCGTCGCCATCGCCGTCAGTCTCGACCTCGGGGTCACAATCGATCGCAACATTGCGCGAAGGGTCGTTTTCAACTATTTGAACACTTAATTGGCCTTTTCTAACGTGTGCAAGTTAGCAATTAACCTCTGGGAGTGACAATCGCGAATGTGCGTGAAGGGTGGTCAGTTAGTGGGGTTTAGGGTTGTCAATAGGGGTTGTTTGGATTACTGTACAAATAGACCGAGACTACTGTGTAAATAGATGTTCTCTATTTAAGATGTGAGGTTTGATGTTCGAGTTGGACCAGATCAGTCCATTCAGTGTCGACTTAGAAGAACTAGATTGGCTGGCAGATTCGGACAACCCTCTTAGGTTGGTATGAAGCCAGGTACATAGGGCGCAGTAAAGAGAGCTGGAGAGTTGCCAGAAGCACGGGTGTTGCAATAGCCAAGCTCACTCATGGTAGGAAAGTTAACCTATTTTCACGTTTTATGTCCGAAAGGCAGTGAGAACTTTTGTTTTGTTTGCAGATATCAATCTCAATTCCAAATGCGGTCAACGCCGGCCAGGTCTCTATACCTATGGGCATCAATTCTTCCCCCAAACTAGGCCTATACCACACTAATCTATCCAGATGCTCTCCTCTCCCTGAGAGAGATACTCGTCATCCGCGCTGTACGCATCCGATTCGGCAGATTTTTCTTCGTCTTCTTCTTCTTCTGATTCCAGAGATTGCTCGGCCGAAGCCTCAGATGTGAAGAGCTCATCCAATGAACTCTTCCCCTTGAGATCCATCACCTTGAAAAGATCATAAGCCTCCATGCCCCGCAATGACTGAGGGACGAGCTCCTCCCAGGAGGTTTTTCCGCGTTCCTGCATCATCTTGTCTAGCTCATGCCATGTATGGCCGCTCAAGATCGAGGGTCGTTTTCGGCGCTACCCAAGCTGGCGTGCATCTAACTTCTCAATGCCGAACTCCCGCAAACTATCTGACATTGTGTTGAGCCAGAGGAGTGTATTGGGATCGTTCTGGTTTCCGGGCAGTTCGGCGGTATTGTGGAGAGTAATATTTGCCCTTTTCCGCTGTTCAAAGGGAATGAACTGGGCCTGGAGCCATGTCGAACTGCAGCGGCAGTTCTTGGCGCTCAGGCGCGCAGGCGCCTTACCGCTCCAGGCTAGGCTGGAGCCAGGGAGCTCTCTTTTGTATTTAGTCTGGGGGCTTCGCTCCCACCCTTTCTACCTAATCAAGTCACTTTGCAACTGCACTTCCGCTGCTCCCATGAGCTCCGTACCCTCAGTGAAACGTTCCACAAGCCACCTTCGGGGAATATATCCCGCTTTTTCCCAATCTCTAAAACCGACGAAGTCGAACTCATCGTTAACAATGATGTTGGCTGCTGTGAGATCGCCAGGTAAGAAATTGGCCTTCCCGTCGTAAAACCCCGCTATGCGGCAGTTCTCCTCAACTTCGCTACTCTTCAAGTGGCCGCTCCACTCAAACTCCCCGAAAAGGTCATAATCGTGGACGTAGTCACCGTCAACGCCTCCAACTCCGTAGTCATCGCTCGGTAACTCCTTGAGCAACTTGTCTAGGCAACGCCGAATAATCTGCCATGCGACCTTGTTACAAACGTTGGTCGCGCTAGAAATGTTAGCCTCGCTCAGCGCCTCGCGCTCCTGCTGGCTGTCAAGGCAAAGACCAAGCATATCGCATGGCACGTCTTCCAGGGTGCGACCCAGGACCGGTGCCAAGGAGATGCACCTGAAGCCGTACCGCTGGCCCTTGTAGAGGACGCGCGGATATTCGAAACCGCAATTCTCCCCGAGGTTGACTGCAAGAAATTCCAATGCCTCGCTTTCGTTAACCTGACGCGAGGTCCCATTCGGCTCCCAAGTGACGCTGGTGCGGGGCGCATTCAGGTCATTGGTGGTGGAGTACAGTCTGGATCCCTGCCACATGTCGTCGCGGTTGAGCCACCAGCCTCCCGGTCCGTCCTCGTAATCTGCCCAAAGTCTACTCGGGTTTGCGGGTCCAGTTCCCAGACAGAATAGTGAACGTCACCGTGAGACCATGAACCGCGTATAATTTTTCCAGCCACATTGGCTGGGACGAAGCCGGTGGACCGGATAAAGGTCCAACCAACACAAGTCTGCTCGTGAAATTCCATTGTATTCGCCGGGAAAAGAATTTTGAAATGTGGGCGTGCTAACAATGGCAACGGTTGGCGGGCTCTGCGCGTTTATGATTTTGTTTCGTACTCAGATGTTTCCGACGAAGATGAGAATGTTGAGTAAGGAGGAGATATCTGGGAATGACGGGTACTTTTATAATCTATGGGGCGCTTTGGAACGTCGCCAGGTCTGGACATTTGGCTCCAAACCAGACAAGGAGTGGAGGTGATACGGTATCCCAAGTCCTTTGTCACTTGATACCAGAAAACACTTTCGATGGCATTGCTTCCCACTAACTATGTGATTGTGATACATGACAATGTGATCAAATCGGTATGTCTTTATCCCAACCCCTGTGGTTCGCTGGAAATTCACCACCAAAGCCACCAAATCCACAAGACAAAGGCACCAAGTCCAATCCCAGCGACCAACCGGTGCCGCTGCCTTTGTCGTTTTCTCGCCATGGCCTGGAGGTAAAATCGACGAGAAGATGCGGCAAGTTCTTCCATCTTCTCTGCAGTCAGAGGCTGTCGCTGCAGCACAGCCTCTACATGGCGTCGCATCTCGTCTCCCAAAGTTCCGGCTGAGTGATCTTCTTCATTCTTTGTCGTATCCATCTCGAACCTAGCGTCCCAACACTCCCGCCAAGTTCTGTTGATAGAGGTTGTATCAGGACCTCGAAGTTGGTAGCTTTTGTTGCGGATGTCCACGCAGAATGGTGTCGTGGACACCTAAGTGCCATGCGGAGGTCGCCGGGAGCAAACCATGCATAAATGGGAAGATTATGATAAGTGGAGGGAGATCTGCTTTTTATCACAACTCGGTTGTGCCAAGTCAGGGGATGTGGCGATGAAGTGCACAGCCTCAGCGGCTGTCAGGGGTTGAAACCCCTCAGGTTTTGGCACGAGTTGATCGGGGTGCATGTCCAATTCCCAAATTTTATGTTACTACTAACTAGCCAATCCTGAAACAGAAACCTGGCATCAAAGACTGGGTAGGTACCTATCTATGTTGATGTTCTGCCCCTGACTTGGTGACTGGAATGACCCCTTCTTCACAATCGCAAAGTGGTAAATCGCAGAAATAATTAGGACGGTTCCGATACTGTCTTGAGCCGCGTTGGCAATGTGGAACCGTCCAGCATCTTGGCTAGATTGTCGTATTGACGCAACCAAAAAGAGCAAAGAGATTTCATACCCCACAATCTCCCAACTAGAAGAGATGCACTAGTCAGCGCCAATACACCACCAATCATCGAAAACAAAAAAATACACCGGGACGTGAGGAGAACCTAGAGAGTGCTGCAAGTTGATAGACCGCCAGCGTGAAGAGAACGATCGTCATCCAGCTCAAACACCTTCGTTATGATCGGCGTCATTAATAGTGTGTTGATTGCGCAATTTGTGAATAGCGCTGGCATCTTGGTATTTTAGTAACGACCCCACATCGATGCAACTCCCTCTGTTCCACTGGGTAGGTAGGCACTTATGTGTGAAGTTGCTAATTAAGGCCCCATACATGTCTTGTCGGCGCTTATCGCGCCCAGAATCACTATCCGGCATTAACCGGCTGTGGAATGGTGGCACAGCATTTGTGCATCTGGTTGTCCTCTTGGAAACCGCTAAATTTCCGGCGGCAATGTGGCGGCACAGCATTAACCGCGGCAGCAATCACCAATGGCAGCCACTGAGTATTTTAGGCAATATATGTATGCCCTGCAACATTGCGTGCTGGTCCGCCCACCGCTAATAATACATTGTTCTATGCACAGTCGCGTTGCAAAACTGGCCCATTCCCATTCTTGTGATGGTTGTAAGTACCATGTTTAAAAGTTGAGGACTCCTCCTCCTGCGTACATTTGTTTGCCTTTGAGGCCAAGCCGCCAGTGCTGGATTTTACTCACCCTGCCAGTGCTTGTGTGGCATGCGCTGAGTCGCTCCTGCCTTCGCTTCTGGCGTCAATCTGTTCCTTTCTTGAGCCCCGGCCGTAAAAATCAGCTCCGTGCACTCGGCGAAAATTACGTTGCCCCACACGATATCCGTCTTCGGCGATGGAGCTTTTGGGAGCCGTCATCGGAGTCGCAGATGTCGCGGCGCGAACTACTTCCAAAGTGTGGGCGCTCTGTGAAAATTGGAGAGATGCACCCCACGACTTTCACCGTCTCAAAGACGACCTGACACGAATCCAGCTCTTCTTCCGCGAGACGCAGGAGGGCCTGAGCTCGGCACCGCACATGCACAGAGCGTGGAAAGAGGAGAGCGACACAGACGCGAAATCCGCGCCCCGCTTCCCCGGCGATACCAGCAGCCTGGGACGGTTGCTGGAGGTGGGAATGGGGGTCCTGAGGCGACTCGAGCACGTGGTGGATGATCTACGTGGGACGAGTGGTTTGGAAGATGGCGATGTGCTCAGAAGGAGCAGGCGCCTGAAATGGATGGCCAACGCTGCCAAGGTCAACAAATTGAAGCAGGAACTGGGCGATGTCACAACCGGGATATGTCGATTCCTGGTCGTCAGAAACGTGTGAGTGCCCTCAATTGCTCCGTATCCATTATCTGATCCTGACTTCTTAATTTGTTTCTAGGTCTATATCCGCCGACATCGCGTTCTCTATTCAGCAAATGGAGACCTTCGTCGAACGTAGTGTCCAATCTTCGGCCGACGCCATCACGTCAAACGTGGAAAAGACTGTAGAAAGGACGATCGAGTTATCTCGCCGGAGAACCATCGACGAGATGGACAGCCGGTTGGAAGTGTTCGAGCATACTGTAGTTGGTGCGATTCGAGGGCCACGAGGAGTTTTTCCGCCACTCCGACCCCAAAAAGCTTCCGATGCCGCCGTCCCGTGGGCCTCGATGGTCCAGCATATCGCGAGCCCGCATCACCGTGTGTTCCAATGCAAGCCAGCATGTCACTGCACTTGCCATTTGATCTCCAGCTACTCGCTCAGTCTTGCGACCTTGCGGTCAGTGCTGGGTGCTATTGCAGTTGCATACCACGGCTCAGTCGGAACATCGGCATCGGGAGTATGCCCTCAATGTGGTACCCGACGCCACCGTTCGGTGCAAATCGTCTACAGCTTCCCCAGTTGGATTGTCCGGGCGTCCCTCACCATCTTCTGCTCAACGAATCTCAACGGCGTCCCACAAATGAATCTACGCGTGGCGAATGAAATTCCCTACGACAGCACGGCATACTTGTCCGGCGTCTTTGGGCGAACTCGCGTCAACGATATCAAAGGACTGAAGTTGGCGTTAAGTCAAGGTCAAGGCTCGGTGTTCGACACAGATCCGATTGGGCATACCGCTCTCTCACTGGCCGTGTCTTTCGGCCGATACGAGGCCGCCCAAATTCTGCTCTCCGTCGGCGCGGACCCATTCAGCACAATACGCGGTCAAGGGATGGGAACGAGCGCGGCCGGCATCGCCTTCCGGAATTGCATCGGGACTCGCCAGATGGACAAGTTCGCTGATCTTTTTGGCTCGGTGACAACTTACGTTGAGCGCGTTGGCTACACGCCCCTGCACCTTGCCATCCTCGAGATCCTCCACTTCAACATTGACGATGCGTTGCGCAAACCGGAGTTCGCGGCTATGATAGAGAAAGAGTCTGCCGACAGCTACACCCCGCTAGCTCTCGCTGTCATGACGGGCAATGTGGCCGCCACCAAATCCCTCATTCAGGCGGGTGCAAGAACCACAGTCCCTACCAAACATACATCGCTGCTGCACAGAATTGGTTGCCACAGCAAATCCGTCGACATCGTTGAAATGCTCATTCAAGCCGGTGCTGACGTGGACGCAATCGATGAATATGGGAGAACGCCCCTCGCTTACCTCTGCATCTATAACCTTGGCAAGAAAGTTCGGGAAGACACCTCGGCCATGTTCAAGCTACTAATACGACATGCTTCGAATGTGAATCATGTCAGTTTCGAGGGAATCCGCGCCTTGGACTACGCCGCTATTTCCGGAGACAGCATAGCGGCCCGAATATTGATTGAGAACGGGGCTGATATGAACGCCCGCGATTTCGATGGCGACCAAGCTATCACCTCAGCTCTTTCCTACAGTCATTACGATTTGTGCAAAACCCTGCTTGAACTCGGGGCCGACGTCACCAATATCAACAACACGGGGAGGTCGATTCTACACAATTTAGCGAATTACGGGGATGCAGAAATGTTTAGGATATTTACTGATGCGAAAATGAGAGGAATTGCCGTTCATGGGAAGGACGCTGAGGGTCGGACGGCGCTTCAGATGTTTAGCGACAGGAGTCCGAGTGGTGAGCTGCGCAAGGCCTTCGACGAGCTGCTTGATAGCGTGGAGGAGGATGAAGGAATTTTTGGAATCAGTGAACTTGATGTTTTATTTTCGCCGGTGGAAGAGACTTTGGACGCTGATGTATTTTATGATGCAAGGGAGTATTAATAGGAGGGAGAGACTTAGCGTGATGAGTCCATGTAAGAACCTAGACACCGTAATGCCTCGCAACATTACAAGAAATCTAAGCCTCCTAGGTAAGTACCTATCTCGTTTCTTCAACACGTCTCCAGTAGCACAACAAGCACAACTTATCCCCTTCAACCCACCTCAGAATCCTCCAAAAATATAAACACAACCCAAACCATCATAATCCTAATTTACAGCAACCTCTTCCCCCAAAAACCTCGACCAAACTCCCTACCCCCTCCCCTGTCAACCTATCCTTCCCCGCCGGCGCCTCCCCCCTCTCATGCGTTCCAACAAAGTACTTGAAGCTCTCTTAAACGTCAAAAGCGAACAGCTGGGTCCCATCCTTCGGATCAGGACATACCCTAAACAGCAATGTCCCCGATTCATTCTGCGTAGTGGAGAGACGCTATTCCATGATGGGGGGAGTTGGGGAGAGGGTAGGGTTGACTCTGTAGGTTATTTCCCGGAAAAGGAAAGAAGAGATGGTTTGGGTAAGGGGATTGGTGTTGGTGAGGAGGGGCTTGGTGAACTTGAGACTAGAATTTTTATTATGATAACAGAGACACGAAATACGAGCAATACCCTAAAAATTCCGGGTGTTATATACAAAAGCTGCCCCGAATTTCCTGTATCCGTAGTTCCTCTTCCATTAGAACTTCAGTAATACTTGTCCGTTCCATCACAGCAGCTGTCTCCTGCGGTGTCCTCCCTTTGCAATCTTTGACACTGATGTTGGCGCCGCACTTCAGGAACAATCTTACCAGAATCTCGCGGGAAGCGCTGGGGTCTTCCTCGCCCCTCCCACCGCCTGTCCCTGCAGCAACGTAATGCAGAGGCATCCTCCCATCAGTAGCTTGAATGTCAAGATCGGCCCCGTAACTCAACAACAGTCTGGCCAAGGCCTCCGGATTCGGCCCGCCACCGTTCCAAGCGACGCAATGTAGTGGCGTTTCTCCAAGACTGTTTTGGGCATTCACATCGGCTCCATGTTCCAGCAAGAACCTGATTCTGGGTCCTGAATCGAAATATCGTAAATCATGCACAGCAGCATGTAGTGGTGTGTCCCCCCTGTTGTCTCCGACGCTCAGGTCGGCACCCTTCTCCAGCAATAGCAATACTATCGCCTTTCTGATATCTGATACCGATGACAGGTCATCAAGAGCGTAGTGGAGAGGAGTCTCCCCCCTTCCAGTTTTTGCATTCCAGTGTGCACCGTGGTCAAAGAGAATTCGAACAATATCCAAATCCCCTGCCTTGGCAGCTTCGTGCAGTGGTGTAGAGAAGTCGTTGTCGCTGCTTACATCTTCCACCGAGGCTCCCGCTTCAAGTAGCCGTCGAATAAGCTGAACAGAGCCAAGGAAGCTCGCAACACAAAGTGGGGGCGAGGAAGGCTCAAAGAGTCGCGCATCGGCCCCCTTTTCTAGAAGAAACTCGGCCACATCTCGATGACCGTGCTTCAAGGCGTGCAACAGCGGTGTGCGGCCCGCGTCATCTTGCGCGTTAATATCGGCACCACATTCAAGCAGTAGATGAACAACGCCTTGGCGGTTGTCTCTAGCAGCAATGTGTAGGGCGGTGAAGCCTGCTGAGAGCCCGATTCCTTTTCGAGTCACCTCCAGGCCGGCACCGTGCTTAAAAAGCACTTTGATCAGGTCTTCATGGCCCCAAGAGCTGGCACGATGCAACGCCGTAACGCCAGCTTCGTCTAGTTCGTTGATATCCACGGCAGGTTGGCCAGTTGTTTGCATCCCGATTTCCAACAACCTCCAAAGTCCAAAGTGGGAGACGAGGCTGAGCAAAGTGACACTTTCCAAACCCTGGATCGGACGGCCCAGCGAGCTGTGAGGCACGTAAGTCACGGGGCCGTTGAGGAACGTATGCACCCGTGTCAACGTCCTTGCAGCAGTTCCCCGAGGCCACTCAATGAACTTCACAAGCCGCTGAAGGACGGATGTTTCTGTGATCTTCCCCGTATGTGAGACCCAAGACCTCTCCGCGTAGCCGAGGAATGGAAGCTCTTCGGGCGCCACTTTGTTTTTCTGAATGCTAAGCAATCCCTGGCATAATTCCATGTAGCACAGACATGTCGCGGATAGCTCGTACTCAGCCTGACTCCGGATCTCATCTGGGGTGATCCTATCTAGACTGTTTTGGGCCGGGACTGGGAGACCGGCAAGTATCCACAGACCTTCGACGAAGAAGTAGTCCGGGACCGACTGATGTATGAATTGGATGACCGGTGGATGGGATGCCGTGAGCTCCGCCAGACCGCCGCTGAGAAACCTGACCCTCTTCTCCATGTCGCTGTCGTAGTCGTCGGCCTCTTTGCATTCCTCGAGAGATTTGTATTGGCGATCAGGGCCCACAATCATTGCGCATCTCAACTCCTCCAACGTCAATGGCCGCGTGGCACAACAGATCCAACGAATGATTCTCAAGGAGTTCTCGCCGCCCTTTTCGAAAACGCTGATGACTATTTCGCTGTACAGCCTGCTGAGTTCCTTTGGTGTCGCATTGATCTTCTCTTGAACCTTCTTCCACCCAATCCCTTGGCGACACAGCAGAAGAGCCCGCGCAACAGTCAACCGTGCCCACATGAACACGCCCGAAGCACGGTGAATGATGGTGTTCTGGACCTGCCAGGGGATCTTGGACCCCTCAATTATCACGTATTTGCGAATATCATGGCCGTTTTCATTCTCGGTGCTAATCTGAAAGCCGTAGTCAAGATCGATGATTGGGTAGTGGCGGCACGAGAAGCAAATTTGCCAAGACGAACGTGTTTCCCGACGTTGTTGTAGCCATGTTTTGAAGATGTCGGCCAACTGAACTGCAGCATCCTCGCCAGCTTCGTCAAGGGCATCCACGAATAGCTGGACGTTCCGAGTCTGCAGGACTTTCGAGACCGACAACTCGATGGCCGCTTGAAGTTCCCGTTCATGCCAATTCCACGCGCTCCCGTGCCTCCCCATATTCTGGCGACGGTCTCGGAATGTGGCAACTAATTTGGCCAGAGTTTCGGGGACATTGCAGAGGAGCTGGTGGACGATAGACCGAAAGAACCCCACGATTGTTTTCTGCAGATCATTGCCTCGGCCGTGGAAGAAGAAGGAGAGAACCAGGGTCTTGTCGGAGATTTCGGTGGCGTGGTTAAACGCATGTCGAAGCACTGTTGACTTCCCAGATCCGGGCTTCCCTCTGATCCAGAGCAAGCCCTTATCGGATCCCAGCCAGGTCTTGTAGGTTTCATGTCGAAGCAGCCACCCGCATGTGCCTGCGATCGCAACGTCGATATCCCGAAACCTATCGTTCATCTCTGGAAATGCGAGGGATTGCAAGCAGTCTTGTTCTAGCTGTGACAGCTCCCGGGTTTCACCTGCCCGTTCCGTCAGTACAGGTCAGCAACCACGCACATGGGAAGAAGACTTACGCTTCGGCGGGTCACTGGCACTGTGGATAGTCTCCCATCTCACCAGCGATCGCCGAGCAATGCTCTTTAACGTCTCGCGAACCTTGTCGTATTCGTGGTCCTCGGGTCCAAATTTGACCATCTCTGAATGATTGCGAGCTACAGCGCACATGTGTTCATGGCTGTCTTCCCATGGGCGGCAATGTGTTGCGGACGCCTTGGAAACAAGACTTACTGCCGGTCCTGTCATCCTCCATACACCGTCGTCTCCTCTCTACTGTACGTCAGAGAACAGGCCTTCCCTCCGATCCAGGGATAAAACACTGACCTTAGCCGTAGGTGAACGGTCTGTCTCGTAGAAGCAAACAACCTCGCAGCCGTGATCCTCAGTCAGTGCCTCGTAGAAACCTCTTCTTTGAGTGTCGAGAATCTGCGAGTTTTCGCTGCTCAATGACTCGACCAGCGAGCGGTTGGGACCATCACCGACCATTAGGATGAAAGAACTGATGTCGATACCGTCGTGTGGGACACCAAAAAACAAGATTCCGGAAACCACCTGGAATATCCGAAGGTCGTCTGGCGACTTGGATTTTGACAATAGTATGAGCATCTGGAAGGTTGTGTTAGCTCGGTGAGTCGTACACCTGCACTGACATGGATCCCAGGTGAGTTATCGTACCTCTTTGACAATCAACCCTCCTAGACTATGAGCGATGAAGATGATAGGACGAAGGTAGGAGTGTCCAGCTATAGCCAAAAGACTGTTACGAAGAGACGTCGCAAGGTCCTCCAAACTCTGCACGCTTCTGCTCTCTGCCATTGTCGACTCGAAGCCGTAGGTCATAACTCGGGCCATTGGGCAACTTGTACTTTCCAGCATAAGGTCGCGTGGAATGGAATCGCGCAGCCACATGTGATCACCGCCGCGTTCCTTGAAGGAGCCGAAGGCGTGCCCGCCAATGCCTGATATTGCGATAATGCTTCAGAAGATCAGTACGAATGATATTGCGCGTCCCATTACCTCTCCTGTCCTGCAAGCACACCAGGTACCTAAGGTGGGTAAGGAATGGTGTTTCCCAGGTGGCATCTGGATGCGGTCAGACTCACTCGAGTTTGTGGTCGTCCACGGGTGGTACAAAAAGGGTTGTAATCCCGTGGAAATCAACATCAAGTGTGAGATATTGATTGCCGATACGTCGGCCGCCATCACACGGCTTCAATGGGACGCGCCACACAGGATTGGTTCGGGTCACGCCGGGCATCGAGAAATCCCGGTCAAGGAACATCAAGGTAGCTGTTTTCGAGCTTTGGTGGATCTCTTGGCCCAGAGACTGGACCGTCGGCGTCGAGGCAGCGCCATAGTGGTCGGCCAGAAACGACTCCGTCAGCTCTTCATCCCAATCCGTGGGGATCCCGCGAACGCGGAATACTGTACCCTTCCTGGGTCGGTAGACGTTTGCCATTTCGCTGGCATTGGGACATGGGCGCTGTCGCTCAGCGGAAGCTGAGGGCAAGAGAGAAAATGCCTTCCTCGCCAAGAGGGAAAAGTGCGGGGTATTGGGCGTGGGGGCCGACCTCATTGGCCCCAGACCCCTCCCTTTGCTGCAAGCTCTCTCGTGCTGAGTAGTTCGCGGAAGAGCCCCTGCACAACTCCCTCGCTGCTGCCTGACCAACATACAGTGAGAATTTGAGCCGCCTGAGACCATAACGCATTCAACTCTGGCATCAACCACCCATCGAAATTCCTCACAAATCGGTTTTCTCAACCTCACTGGTAGCCTCACGCAAACTTGGCCCATTGCCTCGACACTCTCAGGGTTTTATGCTCGCGACATGCAATCTGCGATCAGCATTTCGGGGCAAAGCCGGGTTGATGGACGTCCCGGTTTGGCGCGGTTCTGGAAGTCACCCCCAGGCCACAAGAGACCTTTCACGCTTAGCTCCACCATTTCGCAAGACTGTACCGACAATCGCAAGGTACGTGCTGGGCGACTTTCCGCTTTGCGTGAAAAGCACACGACACACTACGAACACAAGAAGAGACCCTTGGACAACGAATGTGGCCCACGACGACAGGAGGGCCACCCAGGGCCGAAAATTAGGAAGCTGCTGTTCAATGAAGCATTCAACCCTTCAATCACAGGAATGGAGTGGGTGTTTGGCTGCCACTCGTGTGTAATGGTGGCCGCGGAGCCGGGCGCACGGGCCAGATACTTCAACAGCCGAGGTGGCTCTCACGAATCGCACTGCAAGCTTGATAAGAAGTTCCTAGAGCTAATGGGGCGGCGTGGCTGGGATAAGCACCCGGAGGAAGCAACACGAGAGATGATTGCCTATGACGATAGGAAGAAGTTGATGCTTATTTACCAGGACAGGTTGGTCGAGGTACAGAGTCGGCAGAAGTCTGCGAGGGCTCAGTATACAAAGTTGGACGAATCCTAGGTGACCCACGCGAAGGGGGTTGAGAGTTCAAGATTGCTAAGGAGGGGATATAAACAAGGACTGCCGATTGCATAGGCCTAAACGAGGGGTTGGATTGGCTATGAGGTCCCGGCCGAGGAGATCGGGCTTAGAGCCGCCGGCTTGGGCATTGATGGGTAGGTACTGTTCTAATGGCAAGCATTTGAATAAAAGTATTCACATAATGTTTCGAACGAAAGTGGTTGGTAAAACTATTCCTGAAGTTACATACCCAATCATTACCTAGGTATGTGTGGGAAGTTGTAGGAGTTCCAGTATGAAGGTAGCTAAATCTCTCTATTGCTAAAAGGTCAAGTGTTTTTAGCTGCATCCTCTTGCAAGAAAATGGTTCTTGGGAATTTTGGAAGTAAGCAAATTAAAGAGAGGAAGGAAGAAGAGGTACCACTTTCGTCGGTTAGGGATATGAAAACAGCCTATTTCCTGTCAATAGTGTTATCCCCGACTAATAGATGCGGACACGCGTCTCCCAAACCGACTTGGCCTCCCTCACCTCCATGCAAGCAGCTGGTCCCCGGCGCCAACTGGGACCGGCTCTCACGTGCAGTCTCTTCGCTTTCTGGCTCTTACATTATGATGCCGAACAGATAGAGCAAATGACATCCTTCTCGCCGAAAAGAAACTTACGCGCCTATGTCCATAATGCCGTCCCCGAAATAGCAACCTCGTTGACAATGAATGTAGTTTTTGGACCGACTTACTACCAGTGGTTTCTTTTCTGTCTTATTAACCCAGACGTGGCTGCTTTGGTGAACTTCCCGGAGTTTGAGTGGAGTCAGATGCCGGAGGCTGGAGCCGCATGCCGGAGATCGGGTTTACCGCGGGGGTTTGCTTGTGTGGAGCTCCGGGGTCCACTTACCGTGTGTAGGTAGCCGGCGTACCGTAACGAAACCAGTGCCATTCGACAAACTGTCCACCTGACTCACTGCAATTTTAGCCCCCAAAGAGGCCACATGGGGTTCCAAGCCACCCCTGTAACTAAGCAATGTGACTACCGTATTGTTTCGTAAAATCCGGATTTTCTCCGTCACCGTGCCCCTCCAGTTATCCTAACCCCAACCCTGCATAAGAGGTGTCTGGGGATTCCAAGGGGTTAGGGTTATATATGTAGTGCACGGTGACAGAGAAAGACCCAGATATTGCGGGACAATACGGTACCTTAGGGACGAGCCCTAAGAGCTAGTACGAAGTGGAACCTCGGAGGACTCGAAGGAACAAATTGGAGGTTCTTGGCGGCGCATTTCCCACCGTCAGTGCTACCAGATCAGAGCTGTTATGGTTTGGCGCGCAATCGATCACGGTTAGCTTCTCGTGATGTTTAGGGGTTCTGGGGTGGTGCCGGACACCCGCAGAGGCCTCCAGACATGAAAGCATCTCGGCAATAGGTAAACCGTCCCTCTTTCCCTCACCGGCTCCCAAGCCGCCTGAGCTAAGCCATTGCTTCTGGAATGTAAACTTCGGGTTGGTTGGGTGAAATCGGATCCAGCGTCCGCAAGCGGCGTAGCACGGGTAAATGTAACCTCAACCCTGCACTGCCCCGTCTGTCACACCATGGGCAGATTCCCCCCAATGCCAAGCAACCGCCAATCAGGATTTATAAACCGTCTCTCATTCTCTGAATGCACGAATTCCAACACATCGCAGTCCATCACCAACACCAACTTCCAGCTCACTCGACATTCCAACCCAGAGCAAAGATCTCCACCAACAGCCACAACCAATAACTTCCTCACACCCCCACACCACAACACTCACCATGGCCAGCCAGCTTTACAAAGACATCCTCCCATTCATCAGATCGACAAAACCTTCCGACACGGAGCCAACTAAGCCTCCCTCGATCGCCGAGTCCTCCATCCACGAGAGCGACAAGCCTGCGCCCGAAGTCCATCAGGAGGCTGAGAAGCCCAATAAAGTCAAGCGATTCCTCTCCAAATTCCAGAGCTCGGCCGTGCGATCTACCGCCGAGATGGAGCGACGCGACAAGGAAGAGGAGAGGCGGACAGGAGTCAAGAAGGTCGTGCAACCTGTCAGTCTGCTGAGTGTCTGTGAGGCGACTACGAATGCGCAGGCGAAGTATGCTTGGGCTGCTTGAGTGATGGGATATACCTGAGCGGTTTCTTAGGCGATTGGTTTCCTTTTGTGACCAAGGGGAAGTTTGGTATTTGCTTTGTTTACATGTTCAGCAGTAGCGGGGACAAGGTGGCAGATGGTGGTTAAAGTTGATGATACCCGGTTGGTGAGCAACTCAGAGGTTAAGAAGTTGTAGCTGTCAAATATTTCTATACAGAAGAGCGAATTCTATAGATGTTTGTTCTTGCTGCGCTCCTAGCGAGAGGATGCCTGGTTTTGACGATCTTTCATCCAGGCAAAATCTCCCAGGCCTGTCCACCTGTCTGAGATAAAATGCGATCAGGACCAACTTCCAACCTCAGCCGAACCCGCCTTTCTCATCTGTAAGACACGGCCCGAATCCAACCCCGGTCAAGTCGCACAGCCGCATAGCTCGTAGCGGAGAACAAAGATGCCCACCCATCGCGTGCCAGTGCTAATACGACACCGTTGATCTGGTTCCATAATTTCCGGCTCTAGCCAGCCAACAAAGATGTTTCCCGTCTTGTGTGACATGACTTCCATGCCAGCCCAAATGACATCCTCCCAAGCCTTTGGTCGTCATTTCAAGCCAAGTGCACCCCCTCCCAGCGAAATCCTCACATCCGAGTCTCTATCTCGACCCCCGAGTCCTATGCAAGGCCATGTTGTTCAGCCTTCCGTTCGAACATCCGAGGACCCCGATCACTCAGACCATTCCTCGCGACGTAAATGCATTTCACCACCAACTTCCTCCTCCTGTTCGACCAAATTCACATCCACATCCACACCCACACCTACCTCAACCACCCTAATCTCAATCTCCTCTCGGGTGCTCCCCCTAGCAGGCTTCGAGTCCATCTCCCCCTCCTCCTCCATAATGTCAGACGCAAACACCACAACCGCCCTCCCCTTCAACACCTCCACTCCCTCTCCCCCGGGCCTCCCACCAGGATCCTGCCCTGCCCTAAACTCCCTCCTGGATTACTTCAGCATCACCCGAATCCCCCCCAACCTCACCACAGCCTACATCCCCGGCACCAACGCCTCCACGCCCATGATAATCTGCTGCGCGCCCAACGCCGTGCGCATCGGCATCGGTGTTACGAATGATGCGAGGTGCTTGAATGGGAGGGTCGGATGCACGGGAACCACGATGCCGAAGCGGGGGGTGAGGATGAGGGTACGCATGTGAAGTTTGCGACGCTGGAGATTAAGGAGTATTTTAGGGGGTGCTTACTCGAAGCGGGGAGGAGTCGCGCGGTTGCGGAAGTGGTGGGGGTGCATTTGGCGAGTGTGGTGGAGGAGGGGGAGGAGGAGGGGCAGAGGGAGAGTATGGCGGTGGGGATGGG
>Ga0247770_1000298_pt1 | contig 48528 bp, 57 predicted proteins | sample UWRJL136409B6_FD_179943 | JGI IMG/M metagenome (GOLD analysis project Ga0247770, IMG submission 179943) | Plant litter microbial communities from Arlington Agricultural Research Station in Wisconsin, United States - UWRJ-L136-409B-6 | ecosystem: Environmental > Terrestrial > Plant litter >...
AACTTCTTGGAGGCCGCCCTCGCCGCTGCCGGTCTCGGCGGCGCCGTCAAAGCCCTGACAGGGGGCGGTGGCAAGGACGACAAGTCGGATACCAGGAGCCGCGGTGGTGGCAGCCGTTCCAGCTCAAGCTCCCGTGCTAAAGGCAAGGGAGAGGGTGCGAACAAGATTCAACAGGCGGCTATGGCGTCGCTTATCGCTGGCGCAACCGAGGCCTTCCGTGTTTCCAAAGAGCCGGGCGGCTGGAAGGGCGAGAAGGCCAAGCGAATCCTGACCGCCGCCGCTGGTGCCGCTACCATCGACGCAGCCCAGAAGGGTGAGAAGGGCGGCAGCAAGCTTGGGCTTGCCGAATCCGTCATCGGCGGTCTTGTTGGCAATCGTGTGATCAATGGCTCCAAGAAGAATATTGAGGAAGACGAAAAGACCGGACGGTCTCGCTCGCGGTCACGCGCTCGCTCAAAGAGCGATGGCGGCGCTGGCGGCGGCGGCGGCGTGAGTGGTCTAGCGGCTCTCGCAACGGCCGGCCTAGGTGCCTTCGGCGCCAAGAAGATCATGGACAATCGAGAACGATCCAAATCTCGGGGCCGAGACTCGGACGATGGCTCGCCCGATAGGCGCCGTCGCAGCCGCAGCCGGAGTGTTGTCGACAAGGCACGCCTAGGCCTGGCCAAACTTGGAATCGGCAGTGGGCCGGCTGATGACGACGAAGAAGATGATCGTGATCGCAACCGCGGCGACCGTGACCGCTCCCGACGCAGGCGCGATCACGATGATGACTACGAGGACTCAAAGGGGTCGTCTCGTCGGCATCGCGACAGCTACGATGATTATGACCGCGACCGCGATCAGGACCGCAGCAGGTCTGGTAGGCACGATGAATACGACGACAACCGCTCCCACCACGGCCGTGACCGCAAGAGTGAGCGGGGCACTGTGGCAAGGCGCGGATCGGCATCGTCCACGGACCTTGGTGATTCGGACGAAGACGAGAGACGAGGCAAAAAGATGAGAGGTAAGCAAATTCTCACCACGGGGCTGGCTTCTGTGGCGACCATCCACGCGGCCGCCAGTGTATACCAGAGCATGGAAAAACGAAAGAAGCGGCAAAAGGCAGTGAAAGAGGGCCGTCTCAGCCCGGAAGAGGCCAAGAAACTCAAGTCAAAAGCTATTCTGCAGGATGCTGCATCAGTCGGCATCGCGGCGCTCGGCATCAAGAGTGCTATCTCGGAAATGAAAGAGGCTCACGAGCTGAGGCAGGAGGTGCGCGAGTGGGATGAGAAGAAGGAAGAAAGAAAAATTCGGCGTCGCGACAGACTCCGACAGCTATCAGAAAAAATACGCAGCAGTGACAGCAGCAGCAGCAGCAGCGACGAGGGCGGCAGAGCTGGCAGCAGCGAGTACGGCTACAGCAGACACAGGGCTGACAATTATTATTCGGTAGCTCCACCCAAGGCAGACCGGTACGACAGCGGACCCCGTTACACCGACGGAAATCCGTACGCCGCTCTGCCCCCTCCTGGCGGGCCATCCGACAGGAGGTGAAGGGGATGCCGGTCACCCTCGCTGTCATGTATGCCTACCGCCCCGTTGCCATCAGTTCGCATACCTCTTCACCAGCCACTGCAAGCACTCACCCATCCACTCACCCCACACCCAGTACACACAAATCTCCTTCGAGCATGTCAGTTTTCGACACTCACGACAGTTATGACTTGCGCTTGAATTCCCTTCTTGGATTACATGTCGAACGACGTTGCGGGCTTGACGGTCTCTTTTTCTACCTGGGACGAGCGAGTTGCACCAGGATGATGGATGCGAGGGCTTGTCACCTGTCTCACTTGGGGTTTCTCTCATGCTCTGGCTATGACGTTGAAGACCATCAGCCCTCTTACTCACGAGCACCATGGTGTATGCATCTTTACAAAGACTTGAGCATTTCCTAATTAATATTCGTGTGATAGACCGTCGCCATTGAGCAGTGCGCTTTGCCACTCACTCCCCGCCGTAATCCCAACCGAGCAGCCCCGATCGGTGCAGTACAGCAGCCGGACTGGGATCGTTTGCCGCTTTGGCAGCCCTCGAATGAGCTTCCTGTTTCAGAGCCAGGTCGCACGACAGTGAGTAGCTAAGCGAGAAGATCAGGCATGAGGGTCGAGAAACCGATCCGCGGTGCAACCCGCGGGACCGGCAGGACCCCAATACCCTTCCTTACATTATGAACAGCAGCGAAGGCGGAATGATGATAATGTGGCATTTTCACAAGGTCAGGGCGGAGGAGATGCTTGCGGACTTTTTGCTGATATTTACTTTTCATGCTTCTTCACCCTGGATGACTATTCTACAGCTTAGAGACATATGGACTTTTTGTATTAAGCTAGCCACGGGAATAACGGGTGATCGTTGGATGACGTCAACGACGGAAAGGAGGCCTCCATGATATGATTGTATATCAAGCGGGCTCATGTTTCTTAGGTTTTTTAGGTTGCTATGAAATTTTCCTTTGCTTGAAGGTCTCGTGGTGCATTTATCCACGTATGTGCCTGCCCGCTGTTCAACAGCTCAAAGATCTCGTCTCAAACGATGAGCGATGACGTATTGGCGCGGCCTCGTTCTCCCTAAATAACTGGTATGTAACAGAGATCTATCCTAGCTCGAAATATATCCTAACCAAGATGTCCTGTGTGGCCTGTCACTGAGAGAGATCGACTGAGAATATCTGAGGCAGAACTCATCGGGCGACAGCAGAGCCGCTCTTTGCCCCCGTGCCAAGAAAAAGCTTAGCCCTGGCCTTATAAGTAGGGTACATATCACTTGTGTCTCACCTGCGCCCTTGCAATATCTTGAGACAGTATCGTGTCACACTCAAGCTCTGGTCGCAGGCCGCAAAGGCCGCGAAGGTTGTTTGAACTTTTGTAGATCAAGTTCAAAAGCATCATAATCGGTGTGTATTCCTGCACGCTTGGCGACGCCAAAATCCATGAGGCTCGCCCAAAGACGCCTACTTGCCCTCGAAGTAACCAAATTCAAAGGGGCCCCAAGCACAAGCAAAGGACCATGATTTGCCAATAGGGGAATATTGGTATCTTGCTCCTTTGGTACACTATTCGCCCCCTCCGCCAACCTTTCCTCCCGTTTGTTTCCACGCATTGGCCATGGCGAGGAGGTTCGAGAGGTTCTTGTTTTGTTGGTCGTCAGCCGGGAAGACGTAATCGAGATACTCCTCCCACGTGTCGTCGTCCAGCTTCCGCTTCTTCTTCGTTTTCCGCGGCATCTGTTTTTGAATCTTCTCAATATCTTCGTCCGACCCATGCGTCTTTTCAAAGGCGAGCCACGCATTGAGTATCGAGACACGCTCAGCCTTGAGCTCCTGATCCTTCATACTCTTGTGTGCCCGTTCGAAAATCTTGCGTGCTCGCGCCTTGGCCTCCCCGCTAATGGGTCGCTCATCTACCTCCTCCTCACCTTCCGCTGCGCCCTCATCCTCGGGCTCAGGTACGTTGATCTCGAACTGTGCGTAGCTGATCCAGACCTTGGGATGATCCGCCTTCTCCAACAGTCGCTCATACAGCTCACGTGTCTTTTCGTACTCGCCCTCTTCCTCCTCAAAGTCGATATATGCCTTCCATACCACTTCGGGCATGTCGAGAATGGGCTGGTTGATAGCGAGCTCGAATATGCTGCGGGTTCGGTCCAGGTCGTCCAGGCCTCGCTCCAATTCGGCCCACTTGATCCAAGTCTGGCAGTTTGCGGGGTTGTACATGATGTGCTTCTCGTACAAAGTACGGCACCTCTCGAATTCGTACAGCTTTTGCTCCAATAAAACGTATTCCCGGAATACCTTGTCCTTTGGACACATGCCGATCGCCCGGCCAAGCGTCTTCCTGGCACTTGTCAACTGGCCTTGCCGTATCTCAAAATGAGATTTGGCCACCCAGATCTTGGCAAAGGTAAACTTCTTGTGAGGTATCAGGCTGAGACAGGTGTCGTAGATTTGTCGGGCACGCCCAATATCCTTTGCCTCCCTCTCCTCCCATATCGCGTAGAAGAGGAAAAGGAAAATGTACCTGCGCCAATGGCGCTTTTCTTGGGTTGGGGGAACCTGGGCGATAGCCCTCTCATAAGTCTCACGCACGCGGTCCGCATCACCCCCACTCTCTTCCAAGCGGGCAAAGTCGAACCACACGTCGTAGTTCTGGGGGTTCTCCTTAACCTGCTCTTCATAGAGCCTCCTCCGCTTTGTGAGGACCACATCTTCAACGCCCTCTCTGTCACCAAACTGTTTTTCAAACGTGGTATACTGGGCGTGAAGGGTCATTGATCGGGATCGAGGCAGGTTGTCCAGGCCGAATTTGTAAATAGCGCGCGCCCTCTCGTACTCCCTTAGACGGGCTTCGTATCGCGCGAAAGCGATGAATATCTTCTCATCGACTGCGTCATCGCCCAGAGTTTCGGCAATGGTTTGGATCGCTGTCTGGAAGACCTCGCGGACCAAATCGCTTGTTCCGTACTCCTCCTCAAACTTAGCCCACTTGAGCCACGTCCTCGGCTCGGGATGCACCGCCGTAAAGGCTCTGAACACCTCCCTCGCCCTGTCGAATTCGCCGTACCGTTTCTCCAGACGAATATAGGCGCTCCAAGCCTGCTCGTCTGGCTCCCACTTCATCCACCGGTCGAATACTTGTCTGGTGCCAGGAATGTCGCCGAGCATCTCCATGACATACAAGTACTGATACCAGAGAGACGACACGCGCGGCAAGCGGGTGACAGCCCGGTCCAATAGGTTGCGCGCATGGTTGATGTTGCGGTTCTTGATCTCGGCTTGGACATATCGAATCCAGAGCTCTAATAGAGGGAGGTCAGTATCGGTTCCATCAGAGAATAGCAGGAGAATTTGGGCGACGAACGGGTGTTATTCGGATGCACATCCAAAGCGCGTTCAAAGACGGATCGGGCCCTGGCGAACTCCTTTTGCTCAAGCTCCCACTGAGCATATTGCAGCCAGTTGGCGAGGCGGACTCGATTGCGGCGAACATAGTCCTCAAACTCGCGACGCTTGCGACCTTGGTACTCCTTTAGCTCCTCGAGGTCCTGGAATCGCTGCGTCGGCTTTTGCAGGCCAACTTCCTGGCGATCGACGGCCTCGCGCAGCAGCTGCTCGGCTGATATTTGCACCGGGGCAGCCGCCTTGTTCTTTACCCGCGGTGGGCCACGAGACGACTCCATCCTGAAAATATTGAAGCGCCTGGGTGCTTCTCAGTTTTCGATGTGCCGTTGTCGTTGTTGTTGTTGTTGTTGTTGTTGTTGTTGACGGGCAACGAGTGGTTCATCAACTTGTCGAGAAATGTGGGGGCAGCTTGGTTCGTGACATAAATTTGAATGGAATCTCAGTTTTGGACTGTCAGCATGTTGAGTTAAACTTTCAGTGAAATTCGCCGTTCATGAAATTATACGTATTGGACTGGATTAACTCATAGCGCACAGACCCGCAGTACTGATAATGCGTTGACAGGATTGAATTGTTGAGTGTGAAAGGGGAACTTTCGCAACGGCGGCGGATGAATTGAACTGCGGCGCGTCACCTCATCTTGGCAAGACTTTGGTGCCGGCATTTATTTCTCCATCTGCAACCCAAACACTCGCCGTTCAGCCCTCCCTGCGGCGCGCGCATCAGCAACTGCATCCACATTCAGCAACCGGTAATACTCGGCCAAGATGTCAACTCTTGCAGATGAGCTCCTCCAAGATTTTGAGGACTCAGGATCGGATGCCGGTGGCGACGACCGCGACGATAGCCTCTACGGCATCTCGAACGGCGACCATGCGAACAGCGACATGCTCATGGAGGAGTATAAGGACGATGATGATGACGACGCCATGCAAGGGGTGGATGATAGTACCCCCAGCGACTCTGAAGACACCAAGGCAAAGATCGAGAGGATGCAACTGGGAGGCGTCCGCGACGTCCGTACAGTCGCAAGTCTGATGAAGACACTGACACCTGTGCTCGAGGTGAGTTGAGTCGCTTTCCACATCCCTTTGTGCTCCATCCTATCCGTGGTAGACAAAGCGTTTACATCTCTCTTCGAGCACTAGCCCTGACAGTTTTGTTCTCCGGCCTTGCAGAAAATCGAGCACTACCAATCTCAGCCAGCCCAGGCAGCAGACGTGGGCAACGTCGAGGACCATCCCGAGTACCACTTGCTCACACAGTCCAACAGTCTATCTACCTCGATCGACAGCGAGATCGTACTAGTACACAAGTTTATTCGAGACCACTACTCAGTCCGATTTCCAGAGCTGGAAACCTTGATCACCAACCCGCTCGAGTACGCGAAGGTGGTCGCTATCTTGGGCAACGGGCCCATGGATTCGGAGAACATCAAATCGTTGCAGCTGTCGACCAATAACCCTCTCGGAGTTACCTTAAAGTCGGTTCTTGACGGGCCGTCGCTCATGATCGTCACGGTTGAAGCAACAACATCCAAGGGCCAAGCCATGCCCCAAGACCAGCTTCAGCGTGTCGTGCAGGCATGTGAGATGGTGATAGCCCTCGACAGGGGCAAACGGATTCTCACAGAATATGTCCAGTCGCGCATGAACATATTCGCGCCAAACCTGACATCGCTAATAGGCTCTCTAACGGCTGCGCAGCTGCTAAACCAGGCCGGTGGTCTCACCGGTCTTTCCAAGACACCAGCTTGCAACCTACCAGCATGGGGCCATAAGAAACAGAACAGCACAGCCTTGGCAACGAACGTTGGCATCCGGCAGCAGGGCTTCATCTTTCAGTCTGACGTGATCAGGAGCATTCCGAGTGACCTGAGGAAGCAAGCCATCAAGATGTTTGCCAACAAAATCGTCATGTGTGCGCGCAGCGACTGTTTTCACCAGTTCCGCGACGGATCTGAAGGCGAAAGATTGAAGGACATGTGCCTGGACCGTCTTGATAAGCTACAGCAGAAGCCGCTCAACAAGGGCGCGCGCGCACTTCCGGCACCAGACGAGAAACTGAGCCGAAAGCGTGGCGGTCGGCGCGCCCGCAAGGCCAAGGAGGCTACGGCCATGACGGATCTGCGGAAGGCGCAAAATCGCATGGGCTTCAACAAGGAGGAGAAGGAGGTCGGCTACGGCACCGGAGATAGCACGAAGGGTCTCGGCATGATTGGAGCCCGGGACGACGGGCGCTTGCGTGCAACGCAAATCGACCAGCGAACACGCGCGAAGTTAAGTGCGAAGAGCAAAGGTTGGGGCGGTGCGAGCTCGCTTGCAAGCGGAAGCGCATCGTCGCTCAGGGGGTTCTCTGGCAGTGGTGCGGGAAATCTCAGCCTCGCGGGGAGCAAGGGTCTACGGACCTCGGGCGTAGGTACTACGGTTGGCTCAATGGCAGGCACGGTCTCGTCCCTGGCCTTCACGCCAATGCAGGGCCTGGAGCTTGTTGACCCCAAGGTCCAGGCCGAGCTGAGCCGGAAGCGCAAGGCAGACGAAGACCGATGGTTCAAGGGCGGAACTTTTACACAAGTGTCAGATGGGTTCAAGAAGCCCCCGCTTCCACCGAGTAAAAAGGTTGATACGGGAGCAACAAAATCTGCTACCTAGGGATCCCGGCTATCTTAAGGGAACAACGGGCGGACATGGGAAAGTGTATGAGAAGATATCCAGCCACGGCTTTAGCTGTTGCATACTTTTGGCGTGGGTGGGGTGGCATGTGTCATGGGTCACCGGTGTTTTGGGGGAAGGGGTCTGCAATACTTTGGAGGGGAGTGAAATCAATCATAGGTACGTAGCCTATCCTCTGCAAACCGGTTGTCCAAGTGATTAAGCCACGCTGCCGCATAGCTAAGCTGTGGATGCCCCCAGCTCAAAGTTCTGATATGCATGAGTCCCTATTTCTCCGCAATCTGTCACGAATTCAAGCCAGTGCAGGCCGGACACTTCTTCCCTTCGTGTACCACAAACGTCAAGACATGAAAGCAGGAGCGAACTGACAGGTCCAAGACCCGTCTTCGAGCCTAATTCGAACCACCCCCGCACCGCACCAGGGAAAGGTCAAAAAGTGTGTGGTTGGTCGGGCAGAATTGGCCGGGATGGGAATCTGTGGAAATGCCATGTTTCACAACCAAGAATGCCATGCCTAGGCGGTGACCCTCCCGCCTGACCGCCACAAAACAAAACAAAAAAAGAGGGTTCTTGACTGCGAACTTCAAAGTCAGCGGGAAGTACCGCGCAGGATGGCCTTGTAGAGACACATCTGCTGCGATACCGACTCGCGGAAAGCCAATTAAAGTGCTTCTTTCGTCGCAGACGCACCCAGCATCCACAGAGCAGGCTCAGCGAGCCAAGAAGAGCTCAACCTTCCTTCCCCCTCATCGCCCATCTTGTCCCGTTTGAGCGTGCGTGTTAGATTGGCGGAATCGCCAGCATCATGATTTTCGAGAGGGGTAGGGGTCACCTAGTACGCTTGGCCACGCGACTTACCAATTGGGTGTCTAGCTCAACCCATCATTTCCACCTTCCATACACATCAACAGTTTCCCATTCTGCGACCAAAAACTGCTCTTAGTGTCCTTCTTTCTATTTGAGCAATGGGATTGAAGCCCCCCTTACCTGCAACCGCATCCTTGGCGTGTCTGGGAACCTTGGAGAGAGAGAGAGCTAGAAGAGTGCCAAACGTATGATTTCGCAGCGGGGTATGTCAATTATGACGGGTTACTGTGTCAATCTCGCAGGGAATATGCTCCGCCGACGCCCGAGAAAACTAAACCACGCGCATTTAAGGGACCAAGAGCTCAGGTCCAGCTCACGGTAGGTTCACACTTCCCCAGTTGCAGGGCCAGTAGAACCTCCCAGGAGCGAGCCTGGGGTCGGGTATGTTTGACCCGGTCAGGTCAGCTCCTGTACTGCGCGCGCAATGGGAGCTAAGTAGCCGATTTCGATGCGGATGGTTATCGTAGCGCGCGATCGTGACAATCGCCTTGTGCTACTCCGCTTCCAGGCAGGACATATTGGTCCTTTGAATCGCGGGCTCTACCTCTTTCTCGGTTGGACAAAGGTCAAGAGCTCGACAGGCTGACAGGGGGGCCATGGAGTCTCCCGTCGGCCATTCGCACTTGGAGCGATGACTCGGAAGGTGCGGGTATCGGTACATCTGCAGGGCATGCTCTTTGGCCGGAGGAGCTGCTCCGGCTGAGCAGGCAAACTCGCAAGTCCCTATTATCAATCGGGGGTGTAGTGACCTTGACAGACAGGGTACTTAGGTGCATCCTGAAGTTGTTTCGTCCCTGGCGCACAGCCGACGATGTCATCATAATGTACCCAAGTGCAGCTGGGCTTTTTGCGACGCTGCAGGGTCCAGTCACACATTAGCTCCTGCTAATACCACAACGGGCCAGCAGAAACCCCACCTGGCAAGCTTTGGGAGGCACTCATACGGGTGCTCCAGCGTCTTCGGAGCGGACTATCGCGGGCTGCTACCGAGGACTAGTTGATGTGCCCCAGCAGGCCCCCTGCCGGGCTTGTCCCCTGCGACAGGAAGTGGGGCTTCCCACGTTTTGCTTGCTGTCGCCCGCAAGACGCCTCGATCCAGACACAAATTCTCGATCTGCCCTCAGAATGACCGCGTTCATCCTCGTCTGCTAGAGATGGTAGTAGACAGAAAGACCCTGACTTTCGATCTTCGATGATCTGCCGTCATTATTCTCCTGTATCCATCCCTCCTGCAAACCCTTAGAGCCCCTGCTCCTCTTCCAAGGCAGGGCAGTCCGCGGCTAACACACATCCCTTTCTGCAATTCACAACTGCCCGGATGGTAAGCTCGTGGTAGGAACGTTGAAATCACCATTTGACATGCGAGCTTGATGGTATCGTGCCCGTGCCTATCTAGAGTATCTCAGCACATGTTATCCACCTACCTAGGTTCCGCCACTTTGCTGAGGAAACGCCGGAGAGTGACTCCCGTCTTTTCTCCTCGTGTTACCCCGTACTTACACTGCTCACCAGCAGTCTTTTACTGGGGAGCACGGTCCGGAGCTTTTGTTCCTTGCCGGCTTGGCTTTAGGTTGGTAGTTATCGGGGTCCAATGCTGATGCTAAGGGCTCGAGCCCCCACCGGTTCCCCCCTCCAGCCCACCCCCATCAGCGTCCACGGCGTCCTGCACTTTCTACTGTGGTTGCGAGCAAAAATAAAATATCCCTGTCAGGCATCTTCAAACTGGCCCACCAGATGTTTTTCCGGCCTCACGGGCGTCTTTCTGCCCTGTGCGGCCCTGGCGCAAACCCCTGCTATACCAGACTAGGACATTCTTTTTACCCATCATACCACAGTAGGTCCCAGGAGGTCGGAAGGGGCGCCGACACTTTTCGAATTGCGCCTCAAGACCGATTGTCCGGGTTGGTGCGCATGTTCGTGGTCAAGGGAGCACAGGTCGTCTTGAGGCTGTCAAGCCGTGCAGTCCTGGAGGGTCGCGATCCTGATGTTGGTGCCGGTGGGGACCGATCAACAGTGATAAAGAAAAAGCGGATCTTCGATGCAGGGCGCCAACGCGGGTTCGGGGATCCAGCTTGGTGGCTGTACGACAAGAGGACCCTGTCTCGAACCTATGTTTCTGTCACGACCTGGAACGGATGGCCCAACATGGAACAATACAGACAAGCTCGAATATCAGAAGCCTGCCTGCTGCCAACTCTTTGCGCGCCCTAAAGACCTGGAGCTATCTCCCCAATGGAGGACACGGCCGACGGGCCGCGGGACACTCATCGTCAGCTGCTTGAACACCCCATGCCCTGGATGCGAAGGTGGGAGCGGGCTGCGCGTGCAGACAGGAGCAAGACCTCCCCGGCCGCGTGAGCGAGTTGTGCATGTACACCATCGGCCGATCGCAACAGTCGTTCCAAGGCCAAGTTGGTGAGACCCCTGGACCATGTAGACTTCAGGAACAGTTCTCCCGGCCCGTACAAGATACCGCTCGACACCATACCATGCCAGCGGGATACGGCCACGTACACTAGCGTCCACGCAAAGTGGCCTACCGGCCAGCAGTCGGTATTTCCTGGACGCGCTCTGCTGGGTGCTAGGTTCTGAGCAATCTCTTTGCTTGGTGAGCCTCGAAAAACCTGGGGTCGACGGAAGTAAACAGGGTTGGGGAAAAGTCCCGTGGTAGGAGCCATCTCCATTCCCATACAGGCACACGTGTACAGGGTCAGAACCACGATCGGGGCTTTTCCGATCATTGGCTACGTAGCTTGGCGCGGTTTGGATCTGGGCAATTTTGATGAATCGGGGGCCCTCAATGCTGGAGTCGCTGTGACCGCGAGACTGTCAGTGCCACGGTAACCAACGGCCCGATTCAGAGAATGCCTGGTTTTCTTGAGCCGCGATCACGGCGTCCGAGCCCGTCAGGTCAGGGCGGCCTCCCTCAGCTTCCAGGCGCGATGACAGCTGCCCAGTATCCCTTCATGCATCTCGACGCTATATTTTCGTAGGGTGGAACCATTGTATTCCGGCGCGATGACAGATGAAATGTCTAGGGACTATCGCTTTGTCTTGGAACCCTGCAGAAAGGCCGAGTTGGAGCTTTACCTACCAGGGCTTGGGCTGGGGAAGCTGGAGTGGAGAGCTTGCTTGTTTGCCGCAGCCTTCCGCTTCAGCCTGGCGGGCATGGGAGGAGGGGCAGCGGTACCTCTAATGAGTTGTTGAGTTTTCTTTTGAGGGGAGGCGTCTCAGTAAAGGCTCAAGCTCCCTTGCCGCCACTGACGTCATTTTTACTTCCCCAGTACCCATCTTTCTTACCTCCGCGTCTCTGTTATCTGCGATCGCAATTGTCCGTCCATATTTCGCATTTCGCGTAGGGCAGAGGCAAAGTTGGGTCGGATAACGTTACACTTGGTTAAACATCACGTACCGTAGAGCATCGAATCACCCGCCCAGCTCTGGGTTCTGTAGCGCAGCCAGCTTTGGCAACGTTGGAACAGCGACAGGACGGGAGTGGTGAACCAATCAATCGCTTTGGCCTGTCCTAGCATATCGCGCACTGTCAGCCGCATCAGCCTCTGTTCCTGATGATCTGCTCTGCGGATTCCAGAATATGCAATTCGCATCTCGCTAATCCTTTTCATTTTGTTACAGGGCCGTGGGTGCTCGGCTGGCGGGCTCCACCGAAGACCGTTGAATAAAATCAGCGAAGAAGCTCAACCAGGGGCGGCGGAGTCGCGCGAACATTTGACCCCACCCTTCCCTTGTTCCAAGTTGGCAGATCGCCAACCCGATGGCGTCGAGACGGGCAGAATCCCCCCCATCGCTCTCGCGGACGAGACAAGGCAGTGGATGATGCGGGGTTGGCTGGTCTGATGTTTCGTCATCAGCCCAGGCGTTGGCGGAGGAGTCGAGCAGGGAAGGTAAGGCTCGCATCAAGCGGGTTGAGATGGACCCTTCCTTGTGCCCATCTGCTGCAGGCGCGGCGCCGTGTACTGTTACAAGCCAGAGCGGGAGTCAGTGTGCAGGGTCTGCAGGCGGGACTTGAGGGATACTTTGCCAAGTGCCCGTCTTAGTGCATTCCCCGCCTGCAGGGATCATCAAGGTCTGGCGTCCGCACCATCTCCCCACCCCTTCCCTCGTCGACCTGTCCGCCTGGCGCCCTTGGGGTGTGGTGCTCGATCCCGAGCTGTGGGAGCCGCTGCCGAGTGGGCGCAAATAGAGCAAAGCTAGGAAGAGATGGGGTTTCATGCACTCCCGTCCACTTTCCCATGTTTTGCTCAGAAGGGCTCTACTTTTCCCTTAAAAGTCACGTCCCCAGCCTGCCCCTCGCCCTCCCTACCTACCCACCAGCTGATATCCTTTTTGCCATCACCCAGATCGGACAAGTTTCTGAGCCCCTGGATTGTGTTTGCTCGGTCCCCTTCTCTGCCGCTCTTCCCTTTCTCGGCGTCATTGTTCATCGCACCATCGCAGCTCTCAGATACCATCCCAAACATATATGGTCTGGTCACTTCCCAGCTGCCGACCCGCACTTATCCCGAAGCAGACGACCACAGCTTCCGACATGTCGATGCACGCCCGCGATGCCTCCGGGCGCCGCGTTTCTCTGCTGAACGACGAGACGGTTTCCCATGGTTGCTATTCGTTGTCATATCGCCCCGCAGCTTCATCGGCGTATGCCCAGTCTTCGTCTAGAAGTTTCTCGTCGTCCCCAAACACGCCAGGCCTGCTTCGATCGGATTCATACGACTCACAGATGAGCAATGACCCAGCATCTCCCTTGACGCCGGTCTACGACTACGGCCGAGGGCACGGCGCGGTCCCGATTATCACGTCCTCCTACGAGGACTATCTGGATTCCGCCCCATCCCATGCAGGCGTAAAGCGCCCCAGCGCTTTTGGTGATAGCCGGGATGGCTCCTATGATGATGACAATGTCACTAGTCCAGGAGCTGAAAGATCAGGGAGACGCTACCCTTGTCGATACCGCGAGGCCCACAACTGCACCAAAACATTCACTACATCAGGCCACGCCTCAAGACACTCCAAGATCCACACGGCAGAAAAGGCAGTGCCGTGCTCCTTTTCCGGATGCTCTAAAAAGTTCACCCGGGCCGACAATATGAAGCAACATCTCGACACGCATTACAAAGACAAGTCCCGATCATCTACTTCGCGCCCATCCCCGAATTCTGGAGAGAGAAGGTCCAGTACGTCCAGCAAGTCGTCCTCGAGCCGTACCAAGGCCGCTCCACAACTGCCTTCCTCAGGGGGTGTATGGGACATGCGTGGGATCGAGCTCCCACGCACACCAAGCGGGCTTGATGCTTTAGCGATGGCCGTTGCTCATGCCCAGTCAGCAACCGGGTACTCTTTGGCAGATTCCGACTGAATAAATTGGGGAGGGGGATGAGAGCGAGCCTCGCCCCTATTCTCTTGCTCTTCTCTTTTCGATATAATTCTCATCTCTACGCTTATTACGATGCTCACGCTATATCATACGAGGCGGTACTCCGTCTTACAGTTCTTATTCACACGATTATGGGATATGGGATATGGGGTTTAAAAGGTTGCATGTATACGTGTTGCACCTTGGGGGTCGCATACAAATCTGGGATGGCGTACGGGATATTCCCCACTGCTTCTTTATTGGCGGTTCTTCGGGGATGAATTTAGCGTATTAGCTATTGCCGCTTGTGAAGCAACCACGCCAGCGAGAACCCTGGCGGGTGCCTTGCGGTTGGGGTTTGGAGTTTTTTTCCTCTTGTGTATATGAAGTTTGAAACAAGCTGTAAAGCTGGTTGCTGGGGGGTATTACTATTCCCGCTTTGCTTGGGGTTTGGACGTACGATGCCGTCACCGTTGAAGTTGCACCGGATTCCGTTGATTAATCAATCATCAGCCAGTGTGACGTTACTACTGGACTGGCGAGAACATATATGCTGAAGAAACAGCATTCGAGAGACCTTTGCATTCCATATCCGATTTGCCTCTCATATTATGTGACGTGATCCGGATTGTCACGCTAGCCAACTCCGCGATCATCATCGACCTGGCTTATCACGGCCAAAACTCTTTGTCCTCTGCGCAGACTCTTGCCATCTCGAACTGCTCGTCGGTTGCACATACCAACACCTTGTGCTTCGCGCCGGCAGAGCTGATGTCTTGCACAACACCTTTGAATTCCGTAGAGTTGGCAGTCTCGTCCAGCGCAAAGCCTAAGCACTCGATTTTCTCCACAACCGCGCGACGTAGGCGGTCGCTCTTCTCACCAATGCCGCCTGCAAACACGAGAGCATCGACCCTTCCGTTCAGAGAGACATAATACGAACCGATAAACCCACAGACGCGGTCGACAAACAAATCAAAGGCGAGCCTCATGGCTGGTTCCTCGGAGGCAGCGATGACCCCAAAGTTAGTAGTGCCGGTCAAGGCCTTCCAGCCTGCTTCTTTGTTGAGAATCTCCTCAGCCCTGGATATGTGCAGCTCCCTGGTAGATGCGGGTGAGAGCTTCCCAACATCACTAGCATAGTGAAAAACGAGGCTAGCAGCGCGTATATCAGCAAGGGCGGTCCAGCTCATGAATCTGATACATTGGTTTACTGACCTTGGATCGACGCTCCCGCTTCTCGTCGCGCCAGGCAACCCGGCTAGAGGTGTCAGTCCCATGCTCGTATCCCAGCTCTTGCCACCCCGAATCGCGCAAGCACTCGCCCCGGAGCCGAGATGAAGAGCAATCAAGTTCAGGGCCTCTGTGTCCTTTCCTAAAAACTGAGCCGAGGCCCGGGTGATGAAGGAGTAGCTAATGCCGTGAAATCCGTATTTGCGCAACTTATTGCTTTGGGCTATCGACTGGTCGATAGGGTAGGTACGGATGTGTGGGGGGATGGTGGAATGGAATTGACTGTCGAAGCAGGCGACGTTACGGACGCCAGAAAGGTCTTGGATGCAGGCTTGCACGATACCGAGGCTGTTGGAGTTGTGAAGGGGTGCCAAATCGTTGAGACCCTCTATCACCAAGTAGGTATCTTCCGAGATAAGTTGCGCCTTGGTGTAGTCGCCGCCATGGACAATGCGATGACATACTATCCCAATGTCACCTTTGTGGCCTATTTGGGGAAGTTCGGTGTCCTCTATGAAAGTGTCGAGAAGAGCGCTGAATGCATCGCGCTGGCTTACGGTCTTGGCGCTCAGTTCGTTGCCCTCGATGACTTTTTGGTCTCCTCTTTTGTAATCAAGCAATGCTGGGGGTGCTGTTAACCCGCTGACTTGTGCCTCGGCGAACTGAATCGGAGCCTCTCCGAACTCAGCTGAGTAGACGGAGACCTTGACCGATGAGGACCCGGCGTTGACAGAGAGAATGATGTTCTTCATTTCCACGCTATGGGACCTTGCTATTCCACAATGCGTAGTTTTAAAAGTGTAAGTTGACGACGAATTCGCTGGAATGGGACGCAATGTCCGCTCGTTCGCGATTCCTTATATGGGACGACGGTTCGGGATAGCCCGCAGGTGGGTGGCCTGACTGATCCCGCCGTTTAAGGTCGGCCGCTCATGACGTGACAGGCTTGAAGGCCCGACCCTGCAAGTGCGTTTATTGGCGAACATGTTCGCCTGGCAGGTCGTATTTTGTCTCGACCCCGCAGCGGAGTGCTACTGCTAAGGCGGAGGCGTTCTCGGCCGGGCAACAACGAACGAGGGGAAGAGGACCCCACCACAAACCTTAAGGAGCGCCATCGGAAGGCTCTTCGACTGTTGGGAGGAGGTCTGGTGAAGGGAGTTCTGCCACTCCGTTTATATGGTGATTTTGCACTGTCATGCCGTTTATGACCTGTGGCATATATTAGTAGATATTTTAGGGGTACCACTCCCGAGGCATTAACAGGAGATGAATGGAAAGGAAAGCCTGGAACTGACGGGCGACTCAAGCTCGATGACTCGGCTCGGAGGCGGAGCATCATACTGGCCATCTGCATCGTGGGAAAAACTCCACAGGTCTATAAATCTGCGATAATCGTCGGTACCTGGCTGCATCCGGTCATTCCTCGTGAACTGGATGCCCAGGTAGCGCAGATCGCCCGAAGGCTGGGATGTGGCCGAAGAAGCCGCAACGTGGCTGGAAGAGCGAAATATTGAAGAGGCCGAGAAGCGACGTTCGCGGGCATGGGCATGGCTGCTTTCCGAGGCGCTTGCCCTTCTGGCCCCGCGAGCATTCAGCTGAAGTCGGCGATGTCTGTCGTCTCTCTGCCGAAAGTCGGCATCGAAATCCTGGACTAGATACTCCTTCCATCGCCGCCGGTGGTTGGCGTAAAACGTCAAGTAGTGAAAACTGGAGTATCTGTCTCGCCAAAGCTTCATCCTCTGGATAGTTCCTAGTAGGTATTTTCAGTTAGTTGTTCTCCTTGAATAAACAGTAGGTGGGCAACGGGATGAGTGTCTCAGGCATGAGTACTCCCTTCCCCTTCCCTCTCCCGAGACACCCATGGCGGCCACGAGTGACCAAACTTACCTAGACCGCGGACGTTGCCATAGGAATCGGTTCTCCGATGGGCATCAGACCTTTGGTGGATATCAGTTAACAGGTATATGTCCGGGCACGTGAGACCTACCAGGCAACGTCTATGTCATACCAGTCAACAAGGTCTTTACCCCTCAGGTCCCCCTGAAACTGCATCGAACCCTCGACTGTAGATATCAGTTAATATTCTACAGATAGAAGCTGTGGGTTAATAAAAAGATATATGGCATACTGGTGGTAAACTCGTATTTGACCTCGATGTATTCGTCGTGTATCAGGCCGTCAATCGTCTGCGGTGGATATCAGCCATATTTCCCCATTCTGACATGTTTCTTCCTGTATGAGGACGGCGACTGTTATCGGGACTCCCGAGACAGGAGGAAAAATATCAAAACGTGGGGAAATCCTTCTAATTGAGCACTTACAGTATACCTAATACGATGTGGTTCCCGGAAAGTAAGGTAGAGCTCCATGTCACGAGGATCGCCGAATCTCCGATGCTGGGCATGCAAAGTGTATGGGAATATGTCTGCAGCATACTCAGAGGGCACTGCGCTACGTTTTAGCAAGGCTGGGGGCATGCATTCCATCGATGGGTCGACAAACAGAAGTGTTCGAGCACTTCGCCATCATAGCTGCATTGCCACACGACGCGGCGCGGTTCGGCATCAACTACATCCCAGGGGCCAAGAAACACAGTGGTTTCGTTCGGTGTTCGCTCGTACAGCTTTCTAAACCAGGATGAGGTTAGGAGAGAATGCACGATACGGCGTAGAGGGGGAGGGGGAGAGACGTCTGTGAACTGGGAGCTGCTGACATGGTTGCATTGTACCCCGGAGGTCCAAGATCCAGTGGTCCAAGGGGTGTTGGGGGAGCCGAGGTTTGCGACGTAGCTGCCGATGTTGGTGTGAATGTGAGATCGGCCGGGGGAGGAACAGAAGAGTTGAAGGATGAGGACGACACTGAGCGTCTGGATCCTGCCATCGCACAAATGGGCTTGATAGCCGTGCCTAAGGGGCCGCTCCGAGATAGAAGCTCGGGTGGTGACGGGAACGATTAGTTGTGCTTGGAGTCGTCACACACTGCAACGCGGCAGTACATGGCCGGGATAGGGGGTGCTCGTTTCGAAAATAGATATAGACGAGCTGAAGAATTGTGCAGTCGAGTTCAGTTTTGGCAACATAGTGTTGTCCCAGTCTCAGAGTAACTAGTTCGCTAAGAAGGCGAAAGCAGATTCCCATAGCTTTGCCGAGGCTCACACAACAAACCACAGCGCAGGATGGCCTAGCTGTGAGCGAACTTCTGCGGCCAGTATGGAGACCCGTGGCGTGTCAAGTAGGTACGGACCGAGGATCGCGGGCCTGGAACAGCTAGCTGCCAGGCATCCGAACATAACTGAGGCAGGTTTGGAAAAAGAAAGAATAGCTCGTAGACATAGGGGAAAATTTGTTGCAGACTGGGTGACTTTGCGTGGAGAGGGGACAGCAGCTAGGGCTTGTCGCAAGCGATTGGTGTAAGTCGTGCGGCTCGTAGCAAACCGCTGAAGGGAACTCGACCACGGGTCTGGAGCTGAAGTGCTCACTGGACCCTGGTGGCCATGCGGCTAAACAGCGGCATGTCCGCTACGGCTCCATCTGCCTGCGCCCCCGTGACGCTTGCTGCTCTCCAACTCCTTGTTGCAGGCGGCAAGACAGAGAATGATTATTAGTCTAATGAACAGGGCTAGGGCAAGCGGTAGCTGGGCGAGCGGTGTACGTAACCAGTGAGCGCCAAGACGGAGAACTGAAAGACAGAACTTGGGAAAGAGTTCGATTCGAGAAGGTAGCGGTAGGCACTCGAGGCTCAAGAACGAGTACGTACCTACTCTAGTTCGTCAGAAACAGACCATGAAATCACAAAGCCGAGGGGTTCCAAGTTACAAGGGTACCGTATCTACCCGAACCCTCCTCGCTAAGCCGCACCCATGCCCTGGACTGTTGGGAGACCCCCACCCGGGGCGCTTCTCTCGCATCACCTTAACATAGAATGAATGCCTCTGTCGACCATCAATAAACAGCGGCCCACTATGACGGGAAAACCTCTCAATGATTTCCAACGTGGGATCCTCATGAAGTTGTTGCAGATTCAGAAGTTAACCAATCACGACATTGCATTTGTTCTTGACTGCGACGAGCGGACAGTGCGAAGGAGGCGACACGAGTTCACCGCTACTGGAAACCTCGCCAAGAAGAGGGACGTCGGTAAGAATGCCGAGAAGCTCAAGCCTGAGTATCTCGAGGTTTGTGCCATATGAAGTGCTCCGCTTTGTCGACGTTCAGCTGACGGCCAATAATAGAAACTGCTGGAATGGCTTGCGGCTCATGAAGATGTGGCGCTGCTCGAAGACTGTCAAATGTTCCTACAGAAGCAGTTTGACCTCCACATCAGCATTCCAACCATTAGTAGGCAGCTGAAGAAGGCATCTGGTGGATTCAGGCCGAACGACAAAGCCCGCCGTTTCAAAATGCAACGAGACGCCAATGGTCGTCCACTTAACCTAGGGCTGAACTTACAGGGTGAGACGACGCCCCAGGATGATGGGGGGCAAGGGCCGCACGAGGAAGCACGATTCGATACAATGGTGGGGACTCAGCGACAAGTGTCATGAATGCTGCGATCTTCAAGTGGCTCATACCAGTTGTCTTGTTTTGATGTGTCTATGTGGGTGGTGCTCTGAGCTATTGGTTTGATAAACATGTTAAAATAGCGAATCAGCGGCACTGGGAGTGATAGGTACAGATGGATACATGGCAACTCTCAAGAATCCATTGCGATTGATATATTTGCATGAGAATTGCTTCATATATCCTCCCTTGCAACTATACAGTCTTCCAAAGAAAGAATCGAGTGGGGATTTCGTGTTAGACACCCTCCCATCGTAAAGCAAAATAAACACAGCATCTTTGGTACAATAAATTCAAATGCCCATGCCATCTGAAAGAGGAAGCCAAACGTGTATAACCGCTTTTGCATAATGTCAGATCATGAAACCAGAAGCCCAAACATTGCCTCATATTCTTCATACACTTGAGAGTAGACAACACCCCTGATAAAAAAGCAAGTGACATGGCCATATCTGATTGGAAATTCGGCAGCCCTATAAACCATTGGTATCTCCAATAAAACCAAGGAAAAAAAAAAGAAGAAAATCACATCTAGACAACCAAACCAACTGTACTATTGATTTGAATCCCAGCCTAGATCCATTGCTTCCATTGTACCCATGGTCAAAATCGATCGTAAAACTCCCTGGGCGACAGGCGTCATCCCCGGCTGGTCGTGCCAGTCCGAACTCAGCGAGAAATCGCCTGGTGTGTCCGGCATACTGTATCTTTGTTGTGGCGTTAGGCCTGTTGAAACTCCCGATGGAACGGTAAAAGATGCCGGATCGGTAAAAAAGGCGTTCATAGCGTTGACGTTTCTCTCCACTTCGCTCTGACTCGTCCCGTTCATGCTGAGATTCGGTATTACAGGGCTAGCCTCAAATGAGTTCCTCCCAGAGCCGCTCACATGTGCAGCAGGTGCTAGGTGATCAGATGCCGTACTCGAGTTTGGTGTCGGCCTGCCGGACTGCCCTGCTTCAGGCGAGGTTCCTGACATGTCGTTCGTACTCATGGTCTCCATCTCACCAGAGCCAAATGTGGGCATCATGCCATGTAAGGGCACATATGAAGACCCACTACTACGCTCGCGAGTTGGGAGACTGGCCGTCTGTTCAGGTCCCGACCAGCTCTGAGAGTGGTGTCCGGTTGAACTAGGTGTCTGAGATACGTTGGCGGTCTCTGGATCCGGTTGCACGATTTCCGGGCCGTTGGCCGGATTCCCATCATCCTCGGCAACTTTCATGAAATTGCACTCGTTGCGGTACGGCATCGCTCCACGTCCACTACCCTCAGCTGGCTTTCCAGCTCCCGGGGCGGGCTAAACCGAGTTAGCGGGATCAGTTATAGATGCCTCCAGAGGAGATTTTCAACATACGCTGTCACTGCTACGCGGAAAGGCTGCCTTCAATTTGGGGATCCGCATTCCCAGTGCCTCGAGATCCACATCAAGCTGAACGAGGAAAGACTCGGTAAGGGGATTCCGCCTCCTCAGAGCGTTCATCGCAGCCAATAGGAACCGTAGCGAGTCGGCTGTTTGACTGTCGTCTGGACGACTCTTTAGGTACTGTACGAATACTCGAGCGGAAACATAAAGACAGAACGAGATGAAGGGGTTCATCTGACCAAATTGTCAGCGTAGTTCTTCAACATAAATGTTTTTAGACAGGCCCTTACCGCAGCGAGGTCAAGATGTGAGATCATCCTCATGATGCTGGCGATTTCGTTTGCGGCGGTAATGCAACGGACCTTGCTCTCCGAGCTCACCGACGCCGGGAGCCTATTTTTATCCGCCTTGAAGATTGCGGCCTGATGGAGGCAAATCGTTGATGTGTGAATACACATATTTGTAAAGACAATGTTGGGGTTTCCCAATCCGTGAGGCAATTTGAGATGTGAGGGCAAGCATAGCGAAGTGTTCAATAAAATGTTGTCCATGTTTCGGTGCCTCTTCCAAAACTCTCCATTCAAGTCGTGATCTCGGTCGTCGACACCTGGGCGGTGGAGGTGTACGAGATTTCGTCCAAAAAGGCAGGCCATGAGGACCACACCGCCAAACGCGGATAGTTTTCCGGCACCTGAAGGACTCATCGACTCTGAGAGGGGAGGTGTCGACTCAGGGCGACTCATCTCAAAAGCGTCATCGGATGCAGGCAAGTTGGTGAGAATGTCTTTCTCGTCGATCGTCATCGGCCAGCCAGTTCCGATGCTGGCGTACCGATCCTGGCAGAATGCCATCCAGAAGGTACGTCTCCGCTCCTCCCTCTCGGTCCAATCCCTAGGAGATGGCAAGCACTGCTTAACGTCCAGACCTGCACCATCGAGTCGGTGAAGGCCAATCCTGCGAAACACATGTGAGTCTTCGTCATCATCTTTCAGTCTTGGGGGAAACACCGACATTTGGCTTAGGCGCACCGCCGACCCCGTGCTCATCCACGCTCGGGGGAAGTACATCCACTTGAACTCGTATGATGCAAGCAACACATGAGTCTGTGCGTGCGCCACAGAGATCATGTGCTCTCCGTAGCCCCTGATGTAATCCGACTCAACGTACTTTCGAGCCCGTTGGTAGAATAGGTCCTTGAGGTCAAGAAACTTCTCCGTGACCGAGCAAGCAAGTGTCCACATGGCATAGCGCAGGCAAACCGGTGGTCTCTGGCTCGGAGCGCTGCCAAGACGTCAGCTCGTTGCAAAATCCCCCAAGGCAAGATGTCCACCTACAGATTCATCGCTGCAAGATATCGGAACTTGTGAATCATGGGCACCGAAGGATGTATCTTTTCAAAATAAATTTGATGTCTGCGCATGGCAATCGGGTTAGTACTTCATCTCCTGGAGCTCGGGTGTCTTACAGCTCATCGATCGTCTCCTGTGGCGGCAATGGCTCTTCCAGACCCAGACCTATCATTTCCCAAGTGAAGGTGCTTTCAACGTTGCCCATACCAATGCTGATATTACTGTTGAAATTGAAGTCGTCAATGGCGCCACTAGGTGAATCCCCGTTGAAGTGCCATCGGTCCATGTCTCGGCTACTGGCGATCCCAATCGATGGGTCAGCGACGGTGAAGTTCGCTGTCGCAGCGGCGCGCTGGTTTGTCTGCTGCTTTGGAGGTCCGTCGGCCGAGATGGGCAATGCCTTGCCGCCGTCGGGGCTAGTTGCCGTGCCGTCCTGTGTCTTGAGGAGGGTCTCTACCTGTTCTGTGCGCGGCGGTCAGCTGGTCTGCGTGCTGGAGGTGGATGGGAGGTGATGCGCACTCAGTCGCTCCTCCAGGGCTTTCACATAGCCTCTCTTGGGGCCGCTCTTCCTCCGAACCTCGTCATATGCGCACGTATGGCCGAGGCGTGAGCAGGTGCTGCAGCTCGGCTTGAGGCCATCGCACTTCAGTTTCCTCTTCCTACAGATCATACAGGCGAGGCGCTTGGGCTTCGGAACACTTGAATTGCCTCTTACGGCTTGCTCGGGCGCGTTTTGCTCGGCGTCTAGGTGGTTGGTGGGGTCCGAGACCATGATTGTGTCTGACGGGGAGTTCGACGACGACGACATGGTGGGTTTTCGACGTCTGCACACGGAAATGCCAGACCGTGTAGCAACCGCGTAGAGATGCGATACGGATCACGAGAGAAGGGGGCTTCGGAAGGGGAGGCGCAAAACGGCCAGTCAGATGGTCGGCAGGAGCAGTGCAACCACCGAGTCCGAGCGTCCCCGGAGATCTAAGTAAGCGGTGTGAAGTTGGTTTTCAGGTTCAGCGCCTGTTCGGGCTTGGGGATGAAGAGTGATCAAGCACCGCAAGAACGGCGACAGATAGCGGGCTTTGTCAGGTCCCGGTGAACAAGCGAGCGGGAGGTCTGTGGTTGGGATTAGAGCGGAATTTAGGTCTGCGATATTCAAGAACAACCTAAGCGTCTTCACCCGCCGCCCAACACGGGCAATACGCAGCAGTGATGCCCGGCCCGAAATAGTGCCGTTTGTGGTGCAGTGTGATGCACTGCATGTGATTTGCGGCTGCAAGGCCCTCGTCTACAGAGAGCCAGCTCGAGTGGAGAGTCGTCACCTTGTCCTGCCTTACAAGGAGAGGCGCGATCAGTGGACCCCTCACTGACAAGGCAGCAGCCGTCAACCTGGATGTTTCCGCGGATCCGGTCCAGACACTTAATTTGACCTCATGAGTAGTCCATGGATGGCCGTAGAGCAAGGAGCAAGCATTTCCGGCCTCCAGGAAGGGCCTGGCTTTCTCGCTCGCTGCACTGCATTTTAGTCCGTTTCCCACTCGCACGCTTTGAGCTTTCTGTGTCCCGCGGGGCTGTGTCCACCGAGGATTCGCGCATTGCATGTCGACGATGGGATTCCCCAAAAGTCACATTTCTTGATTGGTCATCAAGCAATTGAGAACAGATTATCCTCTCCCTACTTTCTTTCGTCGCACGGCAGGCGCAGGCGGCTCAGCGCTCTCACATCGCGTCCAAGGTATTATTAATAGAAATATACCCTAACTCCGACGTAGATCCGCGTGCGTTCAACGCCTTCATAACAACGGGCTTTCTTCTCAAAGGCAAGGAAACCAGAGAGAGCATGCCTCCGCGGTACTGTATATTGTTGAGCTGGTTTCCGCGTGATATGTCGACTCCAATGTTGTGCTCGCTGGTCCACGCAATGCTCAAACCTATGCACAGCCACACCATTTCGGGCCACGCTTTTGGCCTATAGGACTGGCTTCAAAGACGGTATGAAGTCCCTCCGAGCTGACCATAGCCCACCTGGTAACCTCCACGGTGCACCCTAGGAGTGCTTCGTTGAACCCCTGACTTGGGAGGCGCATACGAAGTAATCTACCAGCTCGTAGCCTGTTTACTTCCTTTCCGTATCGATGCCGATGATGCGTAAGATTCCGAGATCGCTGTAAGCCAAACAATACCGGGTTGGCGCCCATGCTACCGCTTCACAAGGCCCGGCAGTCTTAAATGTGTGGATATACTCTCCTGTTTCGGCGTGAACGACCTCCAAACCCGAGCCTATACTACATGTCAGCGCACCGTTGAAGAGTTAGAATTGGGAGTGGCAGGGCCTAGTACCGTCTTCGCAACCCCCAACTACGTAACTACCATCCCAGGTGAAGCCTCAATGAAAGTTAGCAACAACTCTTCCGAAGAAAAAAACAGATGGACGGACTGCCATACTTATACTCCTGACTGGGCCTGAGAGGCGGGTAATGGTTCTTTGGCACAGCCAATCTTTCGTATCGAAGAGCGCAAGAATGGAGTCTGCTCCTCCCGTTGCGAGGTACTTGCCCGCTGGAGATAGCTCTACTGTCAAACATGCGCTATAGCAAATATCAGCTTATATTCTCCATTTTAGGAAATTAATTTGTATCTCAGGAGCAGAAACTTTTTCTTGGCTCCCGAGACAACATGAAATGGACAGACAGGGGAGAAAACCACTCCGATTTGCACCTACGCTGTATGAGCTTTCAGCATAAACTCAGCAGACTCCTCGTTCTCCGTTGCGTGATTGAGATGAAGGATTGGTTCCAAGTCAGGATACGATAATATCCGTATCCTACCATCCCTGGTAGGCAGGAAGACTTTCTCTCCACTCCAGCAAAACGCCATTTGAGTAGTCCCAGTTGGCTGTTGATGGGTTGAAACCACCGCTGGTTGGGTCGGGGACAGCTGGAATAGCTCACCACCCTGTGCGCCGGTTAGTGCCAGCAATATCGACAACTGGAGATGCAACGGTAAATCGTACCCTATTTCCGGCAAGTAGCGACCCGCCATCGGGAGCCCAGGCGAGAGCATTTGCATCCCCAAGCCCCTTCACCTCGTTGACACATGCTTTCGTTCTCACGTCCCAGATCTTGACAACGCCATCATTGCTGAGACTGGCGAGTTCTGCATCTTTGACTGGGTTGAAGGTCACTTTCTCAATAGGAGACGAATGGCCCTTGAGCTCTGTGGAGAACCGGACATTGGGCTTCTCGGGGTTCCCTTTTCAGGTCAGCCTTTCGAAATTTTCGCGGTAATTGAAGGAGACTACACCACTCACAAACACGAAGAGTCTTGTCAGCGGACCCCGTCGCAACAAGACTGCCGAGTGGGTTCCAGGCTATAGAGCGAAGACTAGGTACATATAAGTAAACTCTTACAGGCTCAGTGCGAGTAGAGAAGATAGACCGCTACCTGTGATGACTCATACTAGGCATACCCCGAGACGTAGAGGCCCCTTCATTGTATGGCTGGCTTTTCAGCGGCTTAAAATAATCCGGAAACTTGTCCCTCGGAAGGCTGTATCTTGGGCGTAACAATGAGGGCGGCATCTTTTAGGATGGGCGCTGGCGAAGCTGAGTAGCAATGTTGTGAGTACAAAGCAAAAGAAAGCTCCCCTAGGTAGTCTGTTGTTTTGTGCAGCGATGAGTTTGAATTGTAAGGAGAGACTGCCTGGTTGAGCTCGTGTTTGTTGAAGATGAGGCAGTGACTGGGGAACTAGGCCCGACCTCGCCAACGCAGGTACCATGTACTCGAGACCCTGAAAATGGCCCGGATCAAGGTGTCGCTGCTGAATTAGCTAGTTACAAGCTTGGCGGTGGCATCATACAGTGGGGTCGGGTCCCCGACCTTAGCTCCCTAGGTACCTGCGTACCTAACCAACCGCTTGCCCATGCCAGCCCAAGCCATCAAGGCTCCGAATGGACAACCATTTCCTGCCGTGTTCCGTGCCAAAGCTTGCCATCATCACAGCTGCATCGGATTTCCCGTCGCCATCCTGGCCGGCGCGATCAGTGTCTCGACATGATCTGACCCGTGAAGTTGCCAAATGCGCACGACGGTGAAGGTGAGCCATGTACTGGCCCATAGGAACCCCACGCATCTATGCGGCAACCAGTGACCGCCCGGCCGACTCTCACCACTCCGTGTCCCACGATGGCCTCCCGGCTCCTGGCCATCCTGGCAACGCCGGCGATCAAGCGCCCGGCGGATCCTCGCTCCTGTCCCCGACTTCGCCTGTTGCCCAAGATTCCCTTGGTCCTCCGCTGACGCCAGCGACACCGGCAACGCCTCTAACTCCCGCCATAAAATCTGTCGAGTACAGCGAACAATACGACGGCGTGTTGGATCATTCGTCAGGGGGGCCTGCGCCGTCGGTGATCCCGCCTCGGACACCCATTCTTGCGCTCCAAGCAGCACGCTCCGGCCATATCTTTGCCGTAATTACCGCAACGTCAATCAACCTTTGGCAGACAAAGGTATACCCCCAATCTCCACCCTTCACTGCCTGCTTCTCTGACACCAGAGCTCATCCAGCCCACGGTATTGCTCGCTGTCGTCGTACGGTCCGAAGCCTCTATCAAGTCCTATGGCACCAATATCAACCTATTGCTACGGCCCGACTGTGCCATTCTTGTCATCCACACAAGCCTGGGCTACCTGATCACCTACACTGTCGCCACCGACGCAAAATCCCAAGTTTACAAGCCGCACTTCAGTAGTCATACAAATGTTCAGCGAAGACGCCAGAGTTATGCTGGAGGCCCAGGGCATCTCGCCCCTGACCAGATTCTATGGGGCCCGGGCGAGGGTCAGGGAGTCCGAGACATCAGCGTCCGCTTTCGAATGGTCATCAAAGTAGATGCAGGCATCGAGAGCGCATTGGCGCTTGACGATGAGTTGGTTGTGGCGACACGTAAACCAGCTGCCGTTCAGTGCATAAGGTGGACACCCGACAGCTCGGGCACTCAAACTTGCACGGAGCTGCTGAGCCGTATGACCTGGGTTGGGAAGAAAGTGACAGTTAGGGAAATGACCCACGACAGGCCGATGAGTTTGTCTACCTGGGTCACCAGCGACGGAATGGCATACGCTGTACAGCGGGTTTCGGGGAGCCAACACGACAAAGATGCCGACCAACCACTCGACCCCAAGAAGCTATTCAAGGGCTACTGCTTCCACGTGCCCCAGTCTGAGCACCAAAAAGCAAAGAGATGTGTGATCAATGCCCGATTTTCGCTGATTGCTGTTGGTTGCGCGGACGGGAGGATTCGTGTCTACTCGGCCAAAGACTATTCCGGAAACATACCCCCTTCGCACATACACAGTCTTCCTGCTTCGAGGGAGACTTGTGGGGAGCTCAATACCCTCAGCTACTCCCCTGATGGCTACTGTCTCTTTGCCGGGTTCGAAAAAGGCTGGGCCACGTGGAGCGTGTACGGCAAGGCATTGAGCAATAGCTTTGGCGCAGATCGCGTAGTCGCATCCGCCAACGAGGAGGAGTGGATATGCAGTGTTCGGGATGCAGTATGGCTCGGAGGTGCCTGTGAGATTCTGTTGGTTGGCAGAGCGCACGAAGCCATTTGGGTTTTGGAGATGGCACGCAGTGCCGTAACGGGGTGTTACAGTGCTGCAAACCTCTTTCGAACCGTCCTTCAGAGCACCTCCAATGTGATGGTATACAGAGGCTACGACCTGCCAGACCTAACATCTATCTCAGCCGAGCCATCCTTGTGGCACACGGCTAGCATCCCTCCTGTCTACCTTTTGAATCAGTGGCCTATCAAGTGCACTGCCATATCGAACGACGGAAGGTATGTCGCCGTGGCGGGACGGAGAGGGCTGGCACACTACAGCGTTGGTAGCAGCAGGTGGAAGACCTTCGCCAACGAAGCCATGGAAAACGAGTTCCAGATACGTGGCGGCCTCTACTGGTACCAGAATATACTGGTCGCCGCTGTGGAAGCAAACAAGTCTTTTGAGCTCCGTCTCTACTCTCGGGAGGCCGCTTTGGACAGTTCCACTGTTATGTACGTTCAGGAGATGCATGCACCAGTCGTCTTGATGACGCCATCCGGTGAAGACTCGCTCTTAGTCTACACTTACGATAACCTACTCCACCACTTTGTTTTCGCATCAGTTCCCGGCTCGGTCAAGCTTGTGCAGGTTGGCCACATTGCCTTTCATGGCATTGTTCGGTCGCCGGCAAGAGTCAGGGGTCTGAGTTGGATCCTACCCGAAAGCCAGCTCCTGGAAGGGGACCCGTCACAAGACGTTGCGCATGCTTCCGTTTTGTTTCTGGTTGATGGCAAGCTGGTTCTTCTCCGGCCATCTCTCCACGACGGCCACTTGAAATATGATATGCGCGTGATAGTACATAACGTTGAGTACTATGCGAGCATGAGAGATCAACCATTCATCCGCTCGGCTTCGCACCCACGCAGCCAAACGGCCTCCGAAGTTGCGGAAGCGACATTACGAAGCTCTCTTTGGATATTCGACGGCAGCGAGTTGAAGGCGTGGGTGGATATGGAGCCTGTTCTGAGGGCAATATCTGGAGAGCTGACAAAAGAACTACCGCCGATGATTTCAATACCTGTTGACTTTTATCCTCTCTCTATACTCCTCGGGAAATGCATTGCACTGGGGGTTGAAGCAGACCTTATTCAACGCCGCGATGTCAACTTCTCATTTTTCCGTTTCTCAATCAGGGTAAGCCGAATGAAGAAGAGGCCTCGTGAGCTCGCATGCTAAAGCAGGCAACAGACACATCTCTTCCTCCCCGACATAATACGGTCCTATTTGAATGCCAACAGGCCTGTTGAGGCCTTGCGGCTGGCTCATCAGTACGAGAACCTCGAGTACTTTGCCCACGGCCTCGAAATCCTTCTGCACCATGTCCTGGATGAGGAAGTGGACGCAAACCCGCCACCGGCGCCCGAGCACGCGGTCCTTCCACGAGTCCTCTCTCTCCTATCCTCATTTAAGCAGTACCTTGACATTGTAGTACAATGTACACGGAAAACCGAGGTCCGGTCATGGCGCACACTCTTTGCTTACCTGCCACCTCCACAGGAGCTGTTCGAGGAGAGCCTCCATCGTGGCAGCCTAAAGACTGCAGGAGGATACCTCCTGATTCTCCACACTTTTGATGAGCTCGCGACTGCAAGCGAACAGAGCGTACGGCTTCTCAGCCGTGCCATGCGAGAGGAAGACTGGGAATTGTGCAAGGAATTAGCGCGCTTCTTGGCGGCCCTTGATGAGACAGGTGAGACGCTCCGTGAGGCTATGGGGATGGTCAACATCCAGACCAACGAATTTACGCCTCGCCTCGCGGTGCCTCACAAAAGTATCGGCGGGATGCTTTCCGATGGTACCATAACAGGGCGGAGGTTGACCGGCAGTGACTCGGAGTTGGATACACGGTCGGCCAGTGACGCAGGTAGTGGATCGGAGGCCAAAGATGACTGATCGACGAAAGTATCCGGGCGTGGCTGTTGGACAAAGAACGGGCAAGACGAAGATGCATGTTTGGATACCTCATTCGCATCAAGCAGTGAACTCGAGTCCACCATAGACAGTAGCCCGAAATGAACATGTAAAGGAAAACAAAACAGATAGAATACATGCCATCAATCAGACCTCCACCTGATATTGACTTCAATGAAAACTAGAAGGACCGAATCCGGCTGAATATAGCGATTGTTGACTTGGCCCCTGAGCGTGTGACACTGGCTGTTGCTGTTTCCAACCTAGGTTTTAAGTGCGAAACTCATGGGCTAGCCCGGGCGGGAAGGCTCAAGTTCGCGAGCGAAGGCCCCGTGCTGCGTGCGAGCTTACTTCCTAACCCCAAGGCATCATTTCTCGGCATCTCTTGAAAAGTGTCTCCGAAACAGGTATCAAGATACTTCCTGCGCGGAAAAAGGAGGCTTTGAACACCACTGTAATCGAAGCTGATCAGAGGTGGGGTTCCACAAGCTAAAAACCCAGCGGGGAGGGAACGTCACTCGACTTGACAGGCCCCCCACCAAAAAGCAAACATCCACACGGCCGCAAAAAACATCACAAAGGAGGCATCCATCACATCGCCAGCTTGCCCGACCTTGCGTCATCCCCCCCGTCAGGCCGAAAGCTTCGACTTTGTCTCTCAGTAGGCCCACTTGGATAACTTGCGGCTGCCTCGCTTAGTTTTCGGCCTGCGACACGCCCCATCCTCCACCGCTCGAGTCCACAGCTCCAGCTTCTCTTCACCTCCATCTGCCTCGACCGACCTTCAGCGAGGCTGCTGTTGCGTCACGACGTACAATATCAAACACACGCATGACGCCGGCGTGATATCGGTTGCGCGACAATGGATGACTACGTGAGCGAATCCGACAGCGACTACACCAGCTACTGGCGGGACTGGGTAGGTGGCGCCAGCTTCCTTATCTTCGACCCCGCGATGCCAGAGGAGGGGATGCGCCGCACCCGATGGACCAGCGGCGCTTTGTGGCAATGTCGCTGACCGCGCATCATTTACAGTTTATCTCCTCGAGGGGGAACGAGTACTTCTGCGAGATCGACGAGGACTACCTCACTGATCGCTTCAACCTGACGGGCCTGAACACCGAAGTCCAGTACTACCAATATGCACTCGACCTAGTCACCGATGTCTTTGATCTTGACTGCGACGACGAGATGCGCGAAACGATAGAAAAATCTGCACGGCATCTCTATGGACTCGTACATGCTCGCTATATCGTCACCACCAGGGGGCTCGCCAAAATGGTAGGTTTCCTCCCCTTGGCGACAGCACGTAATGTGTTCTAACAGAAACCTCCCTCCCAACTATAGCTCGAGAAGTATAAGAAGGCCGACTTTGGGAAGTGTCCTCGCGTAATGTGCCACTCTCACCCTCTGTTGCCAATGGGCCTCTCCGATGTCGCCTCCTCAAAGCCGGTAAAACTGTATTGCGCGCGCTGCGAGGATATCTACAACCCCAAGTCGTCTCGCCACGCCGCCATCGATGGTGCCTACTTTGGAACATCGTTCCACAACATCATCTTCCAGGTCTATCCCGCCCTCATTCCCACCAAAAGCGCCGAGCGGTACGTCCCTCGAGTCTACGGCTTCAAGGTACACGCAGCCGCCGCACTGGTGCGCTGGCAGAACAACAAGCGTGACGATATGCGCCGACGCCTTCGGAAGATGGAGGTCGAGAGTGGCTTTAAAGATGGCGAGGACTCGATTGAAGGAGATGATGACGATGACCTGGAAGAGGACGAGGAAGTTGCGTTAGGGGAGTACGGGGTGGCCGCTCAAGTGGCCGGCGAGGCCGGTACCATTGCGTAGGGGGGTGTATGACTTTTTTTCTCCACTCGGGTATGGCCACAGAGGTTGGCGCATTTGCACTTCTGGCGTTTTGAGAGCAGGGCATGGTGGGAGGGATGAAGCAGGCAGCAATCCGGAAAGGGTATCTCAAATACTGCTTTGTCTTGCTCCATTGAAGGGTGTGAGGACACCAGAGCTAAGATGACATAGGTAAAGGGTAATGACAGGCAGCCAGCCCATTGGAGTTTGGTTCGGAATATGACATGGAGAGTACACGCACATCGCCGCAGTAAACAAGACCACATGATGATATTCGTTTGTTTTATCCATTTCAGAACCAAATACCACCTCCCACCACTTACCAAGTACTAACAAGCCAGGCCTGGCCTGAGCTTTATCCTGTTCATTGTACCACCTTGGATTTGTGATCCCGCCGCTCGAGAACTTGTGGCCGTCCAGAACCATCAATGCTCTTGTACCGCCAGCTAAAGTACAACGAAAACATTCTCGAGCACCTCAGATTACAAAAACACAACTCAAGAGACTTATCAGTTTGAAGCCAACAATTCCCTATTCACGCGCCGGCTGTATAACCCTCAAACAGAAAAGAATATGGCACCGCCAACGCCTTTTGACGCAATCGACAGCAAATGCTACGCGACCACTCATCCCAAATTATTTTTGTATAAATACCCAACCAATGCACCACATTCCCTTCAACTCCTAGAACCCCCTCTGTATACAGTATCCTGCTCATGTTCCTCCTCCATCGTAGGTGATTTCCTCACTGATGGGGATGGGCCGGTGCCGAGACCGGTTCCGGTGCCGGTATCGCGCTGATAGGGATAACTGTCGGCTCGTTCGACAGTATCTAACACTTCTTCTTCATCGCCCGATCGATAGCTACCGTGTACACGATCGGTCGCATAGCTATAGCTACCTACGCCGCCCCAGAACGCTTTGTCTGTGCTGCGTGGGCCCCAGGCCCAGCCGGCACCCTGGCTAATTGGTAGGTGATAATAGCGAAAGGCGAAGAATGAGGTCACTGTTCCGATGAAGAAACCAAACAAGATATCGAAGCCGTGGTGTCGGAAGTCGAACCAGCGGGAACTTGCGATGAAAACGGCCCCAAAGAACGGGAGGACTGCAATAAATAGAAGGTATAGGGGTGGGGCTGCGGCTTGTCGGCGCACTGCTGCAACCGTCTGCCCATGGTGGGCTAGTTGTTTTTGCAGCGAGGGGTCAACTGGCGAAGAGGATTGTTCAACAGGCCCGCGGTTTTGAAGTTCATACGACTCTGATACCGATTTAGTGACCCCAGCGCGGGTCCGAGAAGGGAAGGCGGCGAAAGCGGCATCAGTGTAACCTGCTGGAGCGAAGAACGGCATCGTAATAGCGAATTTGCTGGCAATGAAGAGGGAAAGGTAAATCAGACCTGGTACAAAGTTAGCTGTGCTGCAGGGATACTTGCCGGTCAACACGCAGTACATACCTGCGGCCGCCGAACTCGAATGTCCACTCGGGTAGCTCCTGAAGCCATCATCAAGCAGGGCCTTGTCTGTGTTCTGGCAGATGTTCGCGCTCACTAGCAAGCCATTGCTGCTACTGTTGGCGATGCCTCCCACAATGTACCGAGCAATGTTATCTAAGTCAGGCTGGCATCTGGCAAGGAGATCTGGGCGCGGCTTTCCAAACATGTTTTTCATGCCGTTCGTGATCAGCCATGACGCAATGACAGATAGGCCCAGACCGAGCCAGCCCATGTGAAGCTCCCAGAGCTTTCGTTTCCAAATAAGTTCTCTCGGTGTACCGCGTGGGACCGTCGCCCCAGGCACAAAGATCAGACATATGACCGCAATGATGATGATAGGCGCAATGACGGCGGCGACGACCGCGACCCAAACAGGGACTGTTTCTTTGACAGTGAAGGGGAATCTGCAAGAAAAAGGCGACTGTTAGTGGCACATCCGCACCCAAGCACAGAAGCCGGGCTCGGGATTGACCTACGAGATTTCGGGATCTTCCAAGTTAAACGGCCTCATATTCGGCGAGATCTTGCCCAAAACATAACCCACGGCGCCGCATATTACCAGTATGAGCCAGTCGAAAGCGTACGACAGAATGAGGACCCAGGTTTTCCCTTTCCGTCGCCCGCTCCCAAGTCGTTGGTCGTCCATGTTGCCGTGACGTGGAAACGAGGGTATTGGTGTGATTGAGGCCCTGCTGGGAAATGGCGGAATCAGAGGTACGACGGACTCGTCCGGCATGACAAAATGGATGTTGTCGTGGAGAAGGTGCTTGCGAAGGTGCGTGCGCCAGCAGAAGGCACTACGAAGTTACCTACAGTAAGGTCACGCAGGAGAGCGGAATTAGCGCTGGCCAGGAGCGGTAATGAGTTAGGGGTTTTGGGTGTAAAGTCTGGGCTCCCGTCTCTCACAGCACGCCACGCCCAGGTAACCCGAAACAGACGCTGGAATCTCCAGCTGACTGCGGCCAAGATCGACCTCGCTCCCCGCCGACAAGCCACCCGCTGGGCGGCGACGTAAGCGCAAATGGTAAGGAGGAGCCCAAATGTCTCGCCAAGCGGTCCTGGGCTTGGACTGTAGCAGGCAATTGGTCTCGTGTGTGAGGCTGAGCGCTACTGGGCGGATCACCGAGAAAGACTAATCCAAATTGGGTAATTGGGTAGACGCTGGCGTTTTGAGTGGCCTCCGAAGGCTCAGGCCCAAAAAAAGGGTCACTTAGCCAGTGCGAAAGATGCCCTCTTACTGTGAAGACCACCCAGGCTTTTTATGACTGCAGGCCATCTCCCATGCTGAAGAGACCTAAACGAATACTGAAAAGGTCTTCCTGTAATCTGAGAAGGCGTTTCAATTTGTGGAGAAGGCCTTCTCGCATTTAAACGAGGCCTTCCTGTATGTTGAAACGACCTGTAATGCGATGAGCCCATGCTTTGCTGTTTTGGAATAGAACGGTGTGAGAATTCCAGGTATGCATTTTCGCACGGAGGTGAGAGGCCATGCGTGGGCCGACAAAGTAGGGACAGGATGCTGCGATTGATTGCGCCAGGGCTCAGGTCTAGTTTCACCAGAGGGGAACAACGGCAAGCTCTCAAGTGTATTTAAGGTATGAACTGCTCACCACCGCAAGACTAGCCGCAACAGTGCCCGTCTGCGGTACGGATTCGTACTGGCTCTGTGGAGGGGGAACCTAGCTGAGGCAAGGCAGGGGGCGGGAGGAGGCTGGATAACTGTTGGCTGATCCGTATTGCCGCCCTGCACGGTCTCCAACCATTCCTTTGACGGATTCTTACAACACAGCCACCCCCGATGTGCAACCTACTCAGGAGTCCGTACCACCTTTCAATTCAAAACTCTGACCCATCAGCCTGGCGGCAAGTTGTGAGATGGGGGGTTCACGAAAACAGTTGATATGGCGTAGAATTGGAAGCCATTGAAACACTTGAACTGACATCTCAAACGTCAGGTAAAATGTCAACATGCGCATTTGGTTGATCGCACCCAAAATCAGCGTTTAGTAACATCGGATAACCAGTTCCTGCTGTCCCCTCCCCTCCAGCCTGATGGTAACGGCCGAACTCCGCACCCAATTTCTAGGCCGCAGTAAGTGGAACAAGGCCTCAACACTTCTCGGCAGATCCCGAGTGAACTTGCTTGGCTGCGCGGAACTAGGCACAAAGGCTTCAGACAAGCATGTCTTACCTCCACCACGACATGGACTTATTAATTGGAATAGGCATCTGAGGAATGCAGACAATGCCTCTTAGTTGTGGGACTACATGGCGCGGAGTGAAAACCCAGGGGGCCTGTTTCGGCAGTGAGGCTATTGGCTAAAAGTAAGGCGACTTGAGGATGCCCCTTTTCAAGCCAGAGCTCTCATACTTGGGACAAAATGGTATGTTTCTGATGTGACCTTGCCGTATTTTGCAGGTTGAGGGTAAATTTCTCATCTGCAAATGGAAGCAAGTACCTTGTCTATTCCCACAAGTCTTCTACAATATTATACACGGTATGTTTGGCGTCCATAACGATCCTCTAGAGCTGATTTATGAGGACTTCTTGTCTCTGCGCTTGCCCATGTTTCGGATACGGGGAGTTACCACCCATTTGTTGACATTGTGCTTTCTCCGGGTCTTGTAACCACTCTTGGCCTGCGCATGCGATAAGTATGATGTCTAACCTGATGGCGGGACAGTATGGGAAACTTACCGGTTTACCCCAGGGGCTGGAAGGATGTACGTTACCCTTTGACTTACCACGACCACCGCCGTGCGGATGCTCAACTAGTTTGACGTCAGAACCTCTTGAGGGCGGGAGAGGGGGTAGGGATAGTGAGTTAAGAGTGCAACTTACATGCGTTCATAGCCAAGCCTCTCACTGTAGGTCTGATGTTCAACCAGCGACTTCTTCCAGCCTTGCCCAGCTGTCTATACTGGTGATGAATATTGCTAGAGGTACCGATTGTCGCGCACGCATCTTTACTGATCTTCCTAATCTCCCCACTCTGCAGTCGCACATTGACGAACTTTCCCGTCATAACCTTGGTGCCATCGTCGCGGGTTTCCTCGTCCTTGGAGACAATGGTTGCGTGAGTACCGGCACTCCGGCAGAACACAGCACCACCGTTCGGTCTTGAACCGACGTTGAACACGACCGTCCCGACTGGAATCATGTGTACGGGCAGGCAGTTCCCCCTCCAGCATGTTTTGGATGCCAGGATACCAGGATCGACAACGCCGCCCATGCTGTCGAGGAGATCTTTCGGAATGCCGGCCCGGTAGCTCTGGACAACATCCCCAGCCCTCATGCCGTCTGCAGCAACGATATAGCTCTTCCGGCCCGTGGCCTGTTCGGTCAGAAGGGCAATGTGGGCGCTGCGGCCTGGATCATACTCAATCCGCTCGACAAGATGAGGACCGGGGATCTGTCTGTTGAAATCGACCGTTCGGATTCTCCGCTTAGCACCACCTCCTCGGTGTCTGACAGTAATAACACCAGTGTTGTTCCTGCCTCCCTTGCCGTGCCCTTTCTTGGGAAAGGTGAGGGGCAGAAATGGCCTGCCTTTCCACAGGTGGTCGTTAATGGGCCGTTTAAGATGTCGAACACCGGGGGTCCGCGGCTTGTATGTTCGCATCAGGACCGACTGGCTTTGTGCCTTGGGTTCTGCCGGGGCATCGGATTCAGCCTTGTCCCGGCTGCGCGACGCCCGCGTTGCATATCCCCTCGCAATTCCCAGGAGAATTGCACTTTGGCAGAACACAGCTGCCCGCAAGGCCAGGGGCCGGAGTTGTGGTTGCAGCATGGCTGTCGGGATGGAGGCTCTTCTCAGAGCCGCAGCGGTTGGACTCGGGTGCAATTATTGTCGGCGCATCGAGAATCGGGGGGAGGGCCAGCGCTGTGGCAGCTTTTAGCGGTATGAGGTGACCCAATTGGCCGTGTGGGTTGGTAGGTAGACAAAGGTATCGCCGGCGACAGTGTGTCGAGCTCGACGTCGATCACTCGGCAAGATCCACGATTGTATCTTATTTTTGCGGCTGGAAATTTGCTAGCTCCCAGGCAGCTTTGACACCGGTGTGGCTAGTGCCGGTGCCGGGACCTGGCAGCCTGAGGCTTTTCCACGCGTTGAGCCACAGTTCCGGCGCGAAAAACGCGGACGGCACCATGTGCAGGGGCCTCAGACAGTTGCTGAGGGAGGTGGGGCTGTTGCTGCCAATCAGTGAACGGTTGCCCCGCGGTTGCTTCTGTTGATTGTGGGTTTTTGCAAGGGAGCGGGACTTGGCTCGACGTTCCTCAATCGCGTCCCCCTGGTCCGCGCTTGTACCTCTTGCTTGCACACGAACACCATCGACTCGACATAATCGTGTTCTTACTGTTTTGCATCGCACTCCTTTTTCCTGTATCAAGAGCCTGGAGGGATATCTGAAAATAATTGAGGTGAGCACTTGCATTGCATCTGTCTTCGAAAGACTGCCCGGCACCAATTCAGCACCGGACGCGTCCACAGCAGGAACACGCCTACCCAGCGCATTCACGCATTCACGCATCCTCGATCTCACGCTAGCGTCTGGTACTTGTTGCTAGCCCGCCACGTCCAAGTCGGTACCTTGGTTGTCCCACACACGTCCTCTCTTCCCACACTCCTCCTCCACCACACCTCTTAAAAACAAGAGCTTCCTCTCAACGACAACATCCTCTCCCCTCCAGACCAAGACGCTTCCGACTCTGCATCTCCTTGATCAGTGGCACTCACGATCGCTGGCGGCAGACCTTTGTCGTGAGCAACCTATCCTGATCCTGCAGAGGACGCGTCTTGCTCTCCGCTGGCTTGCTCGTCACACTACCGAACGCGTTGTAGCTAACCCCATCGTTAGCTCTGCCTAGCATTTTCTTGTCTTCTTCTCACCTTTTACGGGAACACACAAAATGCCTGTCGTAAGTCTCATCTAACCCCAACCTGTCGCCGTGTTTTATCGTCTCCGCGATTGTCTTCGGCAGAGCGCGATTTATCATGTCGATCAAATCCCAATATGTTCTGACACATGTTACAGAGGACGAGAAACCCGCGTTCATTGACGAACGAAAATGACGAGAACAGCACCGGGTCGACGCGTCTCACGCGGGCCAAGGCTGCGACTCTGAACGTCGATGAGCTTTCAATGCCTGCGAAGGGTCTCCAATCAAAGCGGGTTGCACCTGCCGCCAATCCCACACGGAAGCGAGCTGCCCTCGGTGATCTCAGCAATGTGACAAAGGTCGATGTCGCAGACGGCAAGAAGGTAGCCGGCAAGACCGGCATGGTCTCGAAGGCCGCTCAACCCAGTGGTATCCAGAAGAGGACTACCGCCACTACCCGCGCAGCAGCCCCCTTGGGCACCAAGGATATCAACAAGAAGCCCGCGGACAGGAAGGGAAGCGGTTCAGGCTCCCTCGGCCCTGTGAAGCGCAAGAAGGACTTGATCGCCAGTGCCGATGTCAAGGAGAATGTGCGAGAGGAAGGTGAGCCGCCGAGCAAGAAGCCTCACCCCATCGATGTCGAGAAGAAGCACAGGCCTGCATCGAAGGCAGCTCCCGCCCCTCCGGCTGATGAGGTTATCGTCCCGGAGCTTGCAGCTGCCGAACACGTCTACCCCCCTGGCGTACAAGATCTGGACAGCGAGGATCTCGATGATCCCCTCATGGTCGCAGAGTATGCGAACGAAATTTTCGACTACCTCCGTGACCTGGAGTGCAAATCGGTCCCCAACCCCGAGTACATGTCCCATCAGGATGATCTGGAGTGGAAGACGCGTGGTATTCTCGTTGACTGGCTCATTGAGGTCCATACCCGCTTCCATCTCTTGCCCGAGACACTGTTCCTGGCGGTGAATATCATTGACCGCTTCCTTTCTGAGAAGGTGGTGCAGCTTGATCGCCTTCAGCTTGTCGGTATCACGGCTATGTTCATTGCCTCGAAATACGAAGAGGTTCTGTCGCCGCATATCGCCAACTTCCGCCACGTGGCCGACGATGGCTTCAGTGAATCCGAGATCCTGAGCGCCGAGCGTTTTATTCTTACCACGCTCAACTACGATCTCAGCTACCCCAACCCCATGAACTTCCTCCGCCGAATCTCGAAGGCGGACAACTACGATATTCAGTCCCGCACCATTGGAAAGTACCTCATGGAAATCAGTCTACTTGACCACCGCTTCATGGCATACCGCCCGAGCCACGTCGCCGCCGGCGCTATGTACCTGTCGAGACTGATCTTGGATCGCGGAGATTGGGTATGTACAAACTGAGAAAGGGCTTACCACATGTCACTAACACACAACAGGACGAAACCATCGAGTACTACGCCGGATACTCTGAGGAGGAGATCGAGCCCGTGTTCCAGCTGATGATTGACTACCTGGCGCGACCTATTGTGCACGAGGCATTCGTCAAGAAGTATGCGAGCAAGAAGTTCCTCAAGGGTAAGTAGAGATTCCGCAAACTTTTAAAGATTTGTCTAACAGGCTGGTAGCATCCATCTTGACGCGCCAATGGGCCAAAAAGAACGCCCATCTATATGGCATCATCGATACCGACCTCTCGCTCGACCAGATCTCGTAGAGATCCCGGTCTAATCTCCACGCAACGTCTCGGTCAGAGCCTCATGTCTGCGTCTCGTAGAGTCTCAGGATACGGCACGATGTGGTTGGATTCGCAGGAACCTTGATGATTCATGAATCATTTTATCGACAACTCACCTCGACTTCGACTTTTTGGGACCCCGCAGCGACCCTCTCTCGCCAATAACTATTTGGACGTTTCATTGCTGGGAGCTGTTGCGGATTTGGTCAAGGTTGGCTGACGATTACCTGAGCTTTTGCAGCCAGGACTGTTATTTTGTGGCATTGGCAGGTTTTCATTGTTTGTTTATTTTTTACATGTTGCGGGGCGCCCGGTGTACGGGCCAGGTTGGAGGCGTCGAGGTTTGCTTATTGTCGGGCTGGAGGTCCTATGGGATCCTTTGCACTTTTGGTGTCGATTTGATATTGCTTGCAGGTCTGCCCTACAGGGCAGACGATGGTTTCGGCCCTGAAAGCTGCATAATGTCGAACTTGGGGGATTACGGTGGCTGTTGTCGATGAAAAGTCGAGGGACGACGGCTGACGGATATGTATATACTATTGCCGGTGTAGATGACAGTCTTGAGAATGAGGCCATGACATCGAGATCAGTCTATGAGAGTGGTGATATTGTCCCCCTAAATGTTTTTTGCACTTATCCAGCGTCACAAGCGAGGACAAATATGTTTAAAGGCCAGTAGTCAATTCCGAGTACTACCAGTTATCACGAAGACTTTGTTGTCTACACTACGGTTACAAAACATGGGTATCATTAACGAAATCAAGCAAGTGAGGTTGAACGGCGCGCACCCCAAGGGCCAACAGCGCTATACTCCTTTCTCACTTTCACGGACCAAATATCATACTCAGCACCCCCTTTCCCATACCATCCACCATGGTATCAGCTCCATCATCTGGCAACTCGGTCGTTCCCATGTAGGTCTCGCTAGCAACGGCCAGCCAGTGTTTGTTTGCCATTTGTCTACCATCCCATCATATCATCATTATTATTATTATCATTATCAAGGAAAATGCCCCCGGCTGGGTGTCGTGGACGTTGGGGCTAAGCCGAGGGCCGTCAGCAGGCCGCAGCTCCCACAGCGACGCACTTGGTAGGTTTGTTTGGTGCGGATGGCCTCGCCATGGCGATGCCGCATCTTCGCTTCAATGCCGTGATGGTGCGCGTGGCGAGTTTGGCCTGGGCTGTCATGGTCGAGAGGAGTATTCGCCGCGGCGATGACCGGGAATGGGGGTGTTGTTGACGGGTCGCCACCATGATGTCGCTGGGGCTGTAGGTCCGGATTTGGGAGGTCGAGGCGATGATGAAGTAATCCTCGTTGTCATTGCTGACTTGCCTCCGCGCGCGCTTCGCGGGCTTCCGCGAGGAGAATACGGACAGGATGGTAGTGGAGAGGCGGCGCTTAGGCTTGGTTGCGAGGGCCGAGACAGTGATGGACCTGCTGGTGTCGTCCGATGAGACTGTGTTGAACAAGCCGCCGAAGAAGGAGGAGTCTACCTCGTCTAGCACGCAGGCGTGGTGGGATGCCCGCTCCGGGGCAAGGCCGGCGTTGGATATTGTAAGTAGGCGGCTTCCGACTGTGGTGGGTGTCAGCCAATATTCTCCATCTTGGGATATTACTCTATGTATGGGGGGAAGCCGCTGTCTCAGGACTCCCGAGACAAGAGGGAAAAAATGACGAAACGGGAAGAAATTCTTTCTGATGGAGTACTCACAGGGCAGCTGGTCGACCGTCACACACATGTCATCGTCGAAAGCGAGGTTTTCGTTCTCGCTGTCGTCCTCGCCCTCATTCTCGCCGTACAGTCGTCGGCTCGAGAGTAACCCGTCGTCGGCGAGGGTGGTCCGGAACGACGCACCGCCAGACACACGGCGCAATAACATTGTTTCCCTGTCGGCAGATTTAACTTCTCCTTCTGTATGAAGACTTGGGGTTGTCAGCCGTAGAAGGTGGTGGTATTTATTGACGGCGAGGTGTACCGGAATAGTGACATGGCGGTGCGTGAGACGGGAAGGACTGGTTGCGCAGGGTAGAGCAGAGAAATGGTAGATGGGGGTTTTGGGCAGTTTCGTGGTTGGGTGAATGTGAAATTATTTGCCCAAAGTCACCGAGCAGAGCTCTGCTCTTTGGGATTTGGGATGAAATTCTGCGCATATGGGCAACACTCGCTCACCTTGGACACATGGCAGACTCTCCCTTTGGCAGCGGTGCCGCATCATATCTCCACCCCCTCGATGTCCGGGCAATATACCATATTCTCGTCATTTCCAAGGCCGGCTAGGTCTATGAGGAAGAGAGAACATGAGCAACATCACAAGCGTGGTTATGGTGGAGGGCGGAGGGGAGGAAGTGGATAACGCATTGGTATTTTGAATTCTATATCGCCAACTAGGTAAGGTGCGGGTGCTGACAAGGTTTGTGGCTGTTTTGCTGCCCGATGAAGTGTCTAGCCGACAGCTGACGACCATTGCTGGCAAGTCTGCCATGCCAGCAACACAGTTCAATATCTTGCGTACGTGTGGCTCGTGGCAGGCAAGGCGGTTGTTGTTTTAACGGGCTGCCACATGGCTGGTTTGAGGTCAGGTTTGTAATGTGCTGGCAAGCCCAAGCCAAGGCTGGTCGTTCAGCTGTTGGTGCAGTTGTTAGTCGGCCTAAGGCCGAGTGGAGTCTTGACGTCTTGACGGCCCGGCCCGATCTTAAGTCAGCCGCTCCGGTTGCCTTAGGTACGGTAAGCTATTTGTGGGGCTTGAGCCTTCTGAAACACAAACGTGAGACGTTCACTCATCTCACTCATCAAAATGCATCGTTCTTCTCATGGTAGATTGCACACAACGAAAAGGCCGCTTTTCATTCTTCTGCCCTGCTTGTGCCGTTGCACCGTACAGATCTCCTGACGAGGTAATCTAAAACGAAATCGATTGTGCACATAAACTCCCCAAGCTGCCATTATATGGCGCCGGTAAACGCCGTTTGTTCCCCATAAATGTAACCCAGTCCGACCGTCCGTGTTGTTGTCCGCATTATTAGCTCGTTGCGCGTCGTCATACTCCATGCTCTCCCTCCCTCTCTCTCTCTCTCTCTCTCTCCCAACCCAGTGTGGGAGTAGCTAGCGGTAAAGTGCGGCTCCGGGACTACGAGGACAAAAATCCTCTACACCCCGGGCTAAGAAAGGAAGCCCGACCTGCGGCCACCGCTGGGGTGGATGGGTCGTCATCGTCATCATCTCTAGCTATCCGTCTCTGCGGAGGACTTAGAAAGACCCCATTCGTTGCTCCAAGCTGCAGAAGGACAGGGCTGGTCTCGGCTCGAGGATGTTCAGCTCTCTGCGCTCCTCCTCGTCGTCCAGGTTCATCATCGACTTCTGCCTGAAGATGATGCTGTTGATGGTGCTGACGGGGGAGCTGGCCGAGGACATGAACGAGTCCCTGTCTGTGCTGGTGCTTGCCCGCGACGAGGCCGAGGACGACCGCCGGAACGACGTCCGGATGTTGTGCGGCGAGAAGCGAGCAGCGATGGTATGGAATCGTGACGGCTGCATGGTGAAAGATGTCTTGTTGGTAACGTAGGTTTGAAAATGGGTAGTGTGTTGAAGCGAATGTGGGAGGTCCAGCCTAGCAAGCGGTTTCTTTCCGGCGAACAACGAATGGAAGTAGACAACGAAGGTTGGTTTATGTTTCTGTAAAGATTGGACGAGATGCTCGCAACAGCAACGCAGACTTTGACAACGCCGTGTGAAGACTAAAGGTGGAGCTCGGGCTGGGGGACAAGACGGTTGGTGATCGTTGACGGGCGGGACGATGCCTTAAGTAATGCGTATCGTCCGCGAGGGGGAACTGAGACTGGGGGGCAGGAGGAGTTGACACAGGATGGAGGGTTTTCTGAGGAGGTGGAAACAAGGAGTGCAGGAGCAGCACAGCTGGCTCGGACAGGGAGCGACATGCAAAAAACACGGAAACGGAATACCTGCAAACCCCAGCGCAGGAGGCGATTCGTTCACACAGTCAAAAAGGGCCCGCTAAGCATCCCGTCGCTCATGCACCAGAGAATGGAACGGAAGGGGTATGTTCCCTTGACGAGCCATGATGTGCACAGGGTCGGTCGCAGAGTGGCAGGGGGGGTGATGCGCAGGGAGCATCTCATGCCTATGCCTGGGTCCCCCTCCCCCCCTCCCTCCCGGAAAGCGTGTCAAGAGGTCGCCGTCGATGGGGTTGGTGGCAGCGGGCTGTACAGCACTGACATGCTGTGTCTGCTTTGGGGGTTTTGGTTTTGAAGGTGGAGACCAACGGGGCTCGCTGAAAAGAGTGGTGAAACGTGTGCTTGGCCCCTCTTTCTGTTGAAACAACGGCCGGGGCTCGGTTTCTTAGCCGATGGATGCCACCGATGAATTTCGGACAGATACAATAGAAAAGTTGGTGCTCTTTCCCATTCTTGCGTGGAATAGCGTCAGATTGGCGCTGGATGACTGTTTCCCCACCGACGGCCCATGGCACGCATGGCTGGGCTAATGGCGGCCGCTTGGGTGACCTCACACCACCACCGAGCAGTCGGATACTGTCGTGCTCGCATGGCCGGGCCTAGTGCGACCGTCAATGGCGACCTCGAACTGACAGGTGGGTAGTAAAGGGGCGCGCGGCCTCGGGCCCCGCTGCATTGTGTATGATCGCCTTTCAGTTGGGACGAGTCAAGAACCTGGGCAAGCCGACTAACAGGATTGCCAATGCATCCACCGCACTGGTGTTAGTGCACCAGCCAAGACCTCCCGAGCTCCGAGCCGGGGCGGGTTGTGATAGGGAGGTCGCGTGTTTCACGTCAATGCCCTTGCCCCGCCAATATAACGAAGACCGTCTTGTGACGAGTCGAGGTCACAATCGAGCAAGATTATTCGAGATTCATGCTCGACTCCCACAGAAGCTTTCTGGAACCTCGCCCATGGAAACAAGCCCAGTGGCATGATCAGCTACTTGGGAAAGAAGACAAGAAGGACGTGTAGTTCCACACGAGAGACGGGTTTCTGGAAGCAAATGTGAATCAATCCTAATGAAACCTCGGCTGCCGGCCACTGAGGATACATGGGCGAAGAGGGCAGCTGCAGCCGACCACGAAGGACCCCAAGTGTTGCCGGAGAAGCTTTGTTCAGAAAATCCATCCAGCTTCAGCATGATTGCGACAGGGGATTAGTCCGCAATGCGATAATAATCACAGCCCTTCGTACCCGGCTGGGGACGGCAGCTGCAGGCGATCATATCATGCGGTGGGTGACGATAGCTAATGTGATGTCCCTCGAGAATCTTGACACCAAAAATATCAGACCATCACGTTTCAGCGTGGCATCTAAGAAACTAGTTACCTTACAAGCCAACCATCTGGTATATTGTGGAGCCTTCCTCGATCTGTATGTACCTGTACTATGCACACCATACACAACGCCCAGGAGAAAGTTTTGTCTGCGTGTAGCCACCTCCATCTTACACACCAACACCGGCTCCCCTTGGGATTGAAGTTGTCATCGCTCGTGTAGTTTAACCCAAACCATTATGACGTGCACCTAAAACGCCGCCCCCAGAAAACTCCCGCTCAACCCATCAAGAAGCCAAATATAACTACTAAAAGATAGCTGAGCTGCCTCTAAACAACCGCAACCAACTATTAGTCCCTCCTTTATTTGTAATCAAAAACTCCCTGGGCTACCTCCCCAGTTGTTGTTCCTCTTCATCGTAGCACTCCTCCGAATGCTTGCCATCCACACTGAGTCGTCTAGCATCTCCCGAACCTGCGCGGGGCTGACTGAGCTGCCTCGGTGTCCGTCCCTTGCAGTCTCGCTGCCCTCGGGAGCTTCGTCGGAGGGCTCGTGGACTTCGAAACTGAAGGCGCTGGGTTGGTTTCGATGCAATGGTGAGCCAGGCCCGGATGCCCTCGGGCTCGCAAGCGGGTGGCCATATGAGGTGTCGAACGATGAAAGGTCAGCGCTCACGCCCGACCAGGTGCGGTGGTGCGTGTGGGCATCATTCGCCGAGAGGAAGTCGCCAGGCCCCGGGCTCGGGGGAGCAGCAGTGCCACTGCTCTTACGGTCTGCCCTCTCCTCCTCATTGTCTACTAGAATTTCGGGCACGTCTAGTTGTGGGATTGCTGTCATGCGCGCCGAGTGCTTATGTTCCATGCGCCGCTTGAACTGCCGCGAGTAATAGAGCATATCAAAGAAGCCCAGCACGATGCGGCGCCGCACCTCCTCCTCGACACGCTGGAGGCGTGCGCGTCTCCGCAGAAACTCCTCGAGCCTATGACAAACAAGTTAGCTTCCATTGCAACGCGCTGTCAATCATGAGCAACCATACCGCAGGCTCTTGCTATCGCTAATAATGTTATAATGCGCCAAGATCATCAGCACCGTCGTGAAGGAGATACCCCTTTCAGGATCGGCCGAGACCATGACCTCTTCGAAGAATATGTTAAATCGGCGCCTTCGTTCGCGTACTTTAACGACGTCGATCTTCGCTAACCGCTCATTTAGCTTCTTCAAGTCGACACCGGTTTGGTATTGGCTGGTGCTCATCATCGACGCATGCCTGATGCTGGCCGCGTCTCCGCCACCGCGGACATCTTCAAGGATAGAGCGCACTGAATCGTTGGCGTCATAGATGCGCATTTCAAATACGCCAGATAACTCGCCAAGCAGACGCGGGAATGCTTCCTTGCTGATAAACCCAGTGCCTGAGGGGTCGACGCTGCGCCATGCCTCCTTGAACCGCCGGATTTCGTCGCGGTCAACCACGGCCAAGCCGCTTGTCCGCTGATACACATACGAGAAGCTTTCGTAGATCAACGAGACAAACAAGCTGACAAATAGATACATGCTGATGATGTTCCAGGCAACGAACAAGACTCTGGCCCACGCGGTACCCCCGCAGTCGCTTTCGAAGAAGTTGCCGTCTCCTTCGACGCAGAACGGCGGTTTGATCTTGGCAAAGTCTTCCATGACCTCGTTCCAGCCTTCTCCACAGCTGAACCTAAAAAGGAGGATAAGGGCTTGTGGCACGGTGCGGAAGTTGATGTTGGCGTCTTCTTCGCCCCCAAATCTTGTGAGACTGAACGTCTGCGTCAAGGCGATGGCAAATACCAAAAAGAACACGAGCCATGTGGCAAGCAGGCTCCCAATTGTCTTGAGACTGGCTGCCGCCGTCTTGAAGAGCTGGTCGAGCGCGTCATTCCGCGGAATCAGGAGAAGCACCAGTGCCACCAAAAAGAACTTATGTAGTTGGATGTACGTGTCCTGCGCCTGATCCGTGAGAAAGAGCACCGACGTGGCAAAGGCGCCAACGACGGCAACCAACGAGAACAGGTCCCATGAGCTCTTCCGAAACCGGGTCCAACCGAGGCCAACAATGCGGACAACAATGTTGCTAATATAGATCAGCGTGAAGACGAGAAATGAGATGTCCCTGGCACGCGTCCACCAGGTAGGTTCGCCGTAGAACTCGGCGAGAAGGAGAATCAAGTGAAGAACAAGAACAGTGGTGATGGCCATATACCACTTGCCGCGCTTCTCGATGGCACGCTTATGGCACCATTTCTTCCACTTGTTCTTCTTGTCATCGTAGGCGCTCTTCGACGGCGAGATCTGGCGGAGGAGTTTTCGGAGTTCAAGCCACGACCTTTGCTCAGCAGTCAAGAAGGCAACCCCAGTCTGCTCCGTGTAGTTTCTCATGAACACTGATATAAATAGCGTGAGTACGAAGACTGTTGCCATGAGGTTGAAGATGACGAAGAAAAGAGCGTTTCCCTGGTTCTTGAAAGGGGGCCCGCTTTGAGGCTGAAGTCCTTTGCCAGTGATGGCTTGGACGGCGAAGGAAACATCAACCCACGCCTCCTGGCTCACGATCTGGAAGAGGATAAAGAGCGATGATCCGAAGTCGTCAAAGTTGAAGAACGGGTTAGCTGCCGTCCTCGGGGCCAGTACCGGCCAGTTATTGTTGAAAGGGGTACTGTTATATTCGCCGGCGCAGTCCTCGAGTCTGACAATGGCACCTGACCCGTCGTTGCAAGAAACGAGCTTTCCGTTGAACAAGTTTACCGCGTATAGCGCGAAGGGGATCAGCAGCGACATGGAGACAAACGCGGCCTGCAAGAATAAACTGTCAGCAAATCGAGTTCGAGGACCTTTGCACTTTGACCGAATAACTTACACTGAGAATTTTCCACCCGCCTACTATCAGGAGGGAGTGAAATGTCTCTCTGGCGCTATCACTAACATTGAGAAGACGTAGCGCCCTGAGCGCCTTGAAGGCACCCACCGCCCGAGACACAGCGCCGTCCCGGGTAAAGAGGGTGACAACATTAATCCAGAGTGTAATCAAGACGATCGCGTCAATAACACCCCAGGTGCTCCGGAAGTACGCATTCGGAGTCCAGAAGAAGCCATCCGCAATGATCTTGATGAGAGCTTCGAGGCTGAACACGAGTGCGAAAGCCGTGTCGATCCAGACGAACCAGTTCATTATGCTGAAGGTATGGGTTGTGAAGTATTCCTTCTGGTATAAAGGGGTCGTAACGCAGGCGAGGATCACCATGGCCACGATAGCAGCATAAACAAGAGCCGAGAAGGTATACCATGCGTACTTGTTTGGGTGCACACCATCGAATCGTTCAGAGCCACGAGCGGGGCCAACAATCTGTTGGCACAGTCTCCTTATAGGATTTCGGGGC
>Ga0247770_1000299_pt1 | contig 48493 bp, 64 predicted proteins | sample UWRJL136409B6_FD_179943 | JGI IMG/M metagenome (GOLD analysis project Ga0247770, IMG submission 179943) | Plant litter microbial communities from Arlington Agricultural Research Station in Wisconsin, United States - UWRJ-L136-409B-6 | ecosystem: Environmental > Terrestrial > Plant litter >...
CAGAGGGTGTTTAGATTGCCAGGGGATATCATTGGTGGTGAGAGGGGCTTTGTTGACTTGGGGGCCCACAAGGCGCCTTGGGCGAACCAGCTGGAGCTGCTTGGCGGGTTCGGTTTTCGTGGAGAGCACAAACACCGGCGGGCATTGCGCTATCTTACTTTGGTCTGCCATTTTTAGAGCTTTTTCGACTGCTGGTCTTGGTTCTAGTGTTGATACGTTTCGATCGCCATGATGTCATTTCTCATGACGTTCTAGCACTTACAGTTGAAGAACAAAAAAAACCCGCCATTCCTCGCTCTAGCCGCGATCATACTAGATTCGATTGTTTGATATTGTGCTTTGCAAAAAGAGAGAATATTGGACCGACTCTTGAAACTTTGTCTAGAGAGCCGACCGCGCAGTTATTCCGCTTCCGGGATGTAGCTATATCAACCCTTCTAGTTTGAATATTTTACTAAGCTTTTGCGAGTTAAAGAGATTCTTGGGCTTCACCAGTTGTAAATATTCTTGTCAAAAGAGTCTATGTCCATAGATGTTCGGTTTCTAGCCTATTGAGGAATGTGGGTCGGTTTTCTTGAGTGGAAGGCACTACTGTTCCTGGAAGGACACAAGCTTGTCCCTGGCCTATCATCTGCCGACCTCTCCAGTTCGAGGGCTTTAGAAAACCAAGGAGCAGTAATCTACTGAGGGCGGAAGATATCTCTCATGCTTACCAGTCTTGTTTCAATTCTCAACGTTGCTGGGTACGTCAAGTTGGGAACATTGACTCTGAACTGCCGAACAGGATGTAATATCGTGCCCTCTGTCATGGAGCTGCGAGTTTGCTTGGCTAGCATCTGGAACAGACAGCGATCCACAATCCAGCTCCACGGCACCACAGTTCCGAAAGTCGATGGCGGCAAGCGCGTCAACAAATCCAAGTCCAAGACCCCGACCGCCATGCCAGAGCCGGAATATCGACTACATCGGCACTCTACAACATTCTCCACGAGGGCCCGAATCACTGCCTGGGACGGCAGCAGAACGAAGACCCATGATCCTTGGGGCCAAGATCACCGGAGCTGCAAAGATCTAGCCGGTGTCGTACACTCTTCACAGTAGCACGAGACTGTCCAAGACCCTGCATCACCGACCTCGGATGGTCGGCACCACGCGGATAGAAGCCGCAATATGACAAGCAAGGGTTGTCCCGCCCCGAATCCGGGGGTGGGTAGAAATATGCCCGAAATTCTCCTCCCGGCTGGTCCGGGTCCACACGTGCGCAGTTTGCGTGGTTGGGCTCAACTGTTGCCAATTTGACGAGATAGATTCCCACGAAAAATAAAACCATCAGCGTGACGAGCAAGGGACAACGGCGGCGCGGCGTTTCTTGGTACGCTGCAAGGGGCCCGCATCGGGACAGTCTACGTCGAGCTGGCAATCCCACCTTGCCGACAGCGTGCCGTGGTCGAGAAGACCGATTACAAAATCTTGTCCCGGCAAGCCCTGAGAAAGTTTTCCGCCATCATAATGTCAATATCAGAATTTCCAGGTCCAGGGGGCTTGTGTAAATGGGCCATGATTGCAAGCGGCTGTCAGCGGCAGCCAACAGATGGATCAAGGCACAGTCAATAGGCCGGCGATGGATCTGCGATGGGGCTGACGAATAAGATCTTGGACCTGGTGAGGAGGCTGCGAAGCGGAGAGGACGCTGCATATTCTATGTCAGATTCGCTGTGGATAGGCCTGAGAAGCTGACTGTAGCACATGCCTTCAGCTGCATCAGGAGGAGAAACCATGGATTTATTGAATCAGCCGAGCATGAAGGAGGATCCTATTTGCCGACAGATAAATGGGTCAGCGTGTCGTAAAACAGCTCTCGTTCGACATGAACTGATGTGATGTTTGCGTCTGCTTCGCGTTTCGCCCCAACCTCGAGAGTATCTGCCCTGTCAGGCTCTTCGGCGCAGGGGCTTTAGCATCCATGATGGAGCGTCGTAAGCGGAAGCTCGTCTAAATTCCTTCAATAACCCTTCTAGGTGGCGGGGTGCAACATCTGTGGGCGGGAGGAAGCGAAGAAAAAATTCTCATTTACGCATATTAATCCGTTAGTCTTCCGGAATCGGGCACGTGCTGAGCATGGTAGACAGAACGTGAGCGATTCCGGGTGAGTGAGTCGGCAGACAACGTGGCATTCGTCCTTTTTCAGTAGACGGGGAGCGGACGTTGTGGGGGGCAGAATACCTGAATTAGACGTCACCGCCAACTGTGACGTGTTGAAGGGCTCGTGCCTTGATCTCGCCGGTCAATGAACGGTATGGTTCGGATCCACCCGCGTCAAAGAATCCGGTTGGCGCCTCGACGGTGTGGACCGCCACCTGGAAACCGTTGGGACCGTTGCCGGCAGATGTGATGTGAAAATGAAAAAGCTTCAGTGGACCTAATTTCTTGCGTCCGATTGCTTTTTGGCGGCGGTTTGTCCCAAAAAGGCTGGTCGCTGTCGGGGCGAATCGCTGGGCGAGCACCCCTCCTTCAGCAGCTGCTAATGCAAGGGACGACAGCAGGTTATCAACATCAGTGGAAGCGAGGCGCACTCACGTCAATCTCCCACATGGCGGCCCGTCAGTTGTTTTGCTGTAAGGGAGGTGCCAATTGCGCGATTATGGAGGGCTTGCCATGTATCTGCTACAGCTCTAGCATGCAGCGGTGCAGAGGTGCAGACTCGCATGCGCGGCTTGGGGGAGGCCGCTTGAGTTCGGAGAGCGCGAACCGTTGACATGTGTGGAGTGGTGGACGCACCGCAGAAGCAGCGCAACGTGGAATCTGTTGAACCGGGGTGATCGTGGTATCTCTGCCGCATGACAGCAGGCCAACATGCCGGCAATCCATCAACTATCCCGAGTGCGTGCTGCCAGCGAAGCCCTCGGAGCGGCGGGGTCGGCGCCAAGTCAACGACGAGATGGCTTTGGTCCGAACAGACCTGAACGTCGCGGTACCTGCAAAGTCCGGCTGCAACCCGGAGAGCTCCACCTTTCACGTCTGACATCCTGGGCCAGACTCTGGGCAGCGTCGCAGAGCCTTTGATGGGCATTTCTATTCCCAGACATCATTCCGAGGGGATACCCCATCGTGCGTGCCTGTCGCTTGACGCTGCCGCCGAGCTCCGGCCATCCATCTCAGCACCTGAATATAGCGCAGCTCGTTGTCATGTCGGCGGTTCTCTCCATGCTGTGTATGCCCAGGTGCAGGCAAACATGGCCTTTCTCATGGCGGTTGGGACCGGCAGCCTTTTGAGGTGAGCCCATGAACCAACCCACGCTCAACCTGGAGCTGGCAAAGTGGTTGGAGGCGAATAGCCTTCGAGATCGCTCATTGCTCCGGGAAGATACATGCTCCCCTCGTGTCGTGGGAGGGTGGACTGCCAGATTTTGCTTTGTAAGGAGGTCACCAGATTGACCAGGGCCAATCTGCATTCGCACAAAACAGGACACAACGGGCTGCCAGGTCATGATGCTTTACGATGGTATTCTGATCTCGAGTCACGTCCCATGAGGCGGGGCTTCAGATCTCGACGCATAACGGGGTACCACAGCATCGACGCCGTCCTCCGTGAGCCTCTAGCCTCGAACTTTCTTGAGCCATGTCACACTGGGTCAGGCAGAACGAGAGGCGCGCGAGCAGCGATTTCTGGATGAATAAGCGAGTCTTACGTGGTATCGGCAGTTGTGTGATGGAAGGGCGCGTCTAAGTCTGCTCGAGGTATTGCTGAGTGACGCCAAGGCGACTGGCGAGCGGGATGCCAGAAGGGTAGCGTCGCGCTCCTGAGAATGCCGACTGGACAAAACCTCGCGACAGTCTGGTTCTACCAGAAACCGACCATTTTTGTGCCGCCCGGCGTACAAGATTCTTCCCGCTCAATCCCACTTGGGCAAGCAGCGGCTACTGCGAGAACCTCTGGGGTGGGAAAGCTGATAGGGGATAATTGGTTGGGGAAATTGTTTGGGAGTTGGGAACAGCACGACGTTGATTCGCTAGCGGGTCATCTTGGCGAACGCTGTCCAAGGCTGCCGTGAGTTCGTGGGACGGCAGAAGCCAGTGTCGCCGGCGTGGCCTGTTCCATGGCACGGCTTTTCGAGACCAAGGTTTGCCCACCGCACTGGCCGCCCGGTTCTTCGCTTGTGACGGTGAGGGGATGGAAGGGGTTGGCACGGCGGCCCGAGGGCGACAGAAGCACACGCTTGTGTAAGGTACGCGAGGGAGGACGAATAGAGAGGAGCGAAATAGATAGAGTGCCCTCCACGTTGGGCCTCAGAAAGAGTGTTGCTGGCTGGTGGGCCCGGCTCCATCGATGGGGGAGGAGTCGTGGTGTTTGGTGCGGTGCTCCACTAGCGAGAATGCCACACTGCCACACGACGATCTGGATGGTCCGTCTGGATCCAGATTACCTTTGGTGGTTTCCAAAGAAGGGAAAACACCGCTAACTGCGATCAGCAAGAGCACGGCGCCGTGTCTTCTTGCGGGCGCTTTTAGCCGTTTTGACCTCGATCAATTTGTCCGTCGCTTGGTCATCCAGAGACGCGGGTCGATTGGGGCGCTAGCCTTGGAGGGCAGGTTCCGGGTTGCGAGCGGCGAACGTGGAGCAATGGGGTTCCAAAGGTGGGCGCATGAATTGAACAGTTCTTCTTTGGGCATTGAAGTGAAAATTCTCCTCCGCGCGGACCCGTTGGGTACCGGAATGGGGAAGCATGGTGCGTTGCCCTGCTGGATTCTGTTGTGTTGGGAGAATTTGGATCGAGTTTGCTTTTTGCCTTGAGCCCCACGTGTTCCGCCTCCACTTCCCCGCCGCCCTTCGTGCCCGGCTTGTTTTGGCTGAGCCCCAACCTCGGATTCCTGGTCAGATGAACTCAGTTCCCGGCCCAGCAACCCAGACCGCTAGGTCCCTTCAGTCATCTGGGCCAACAGGGAGTCCCAAAAATGCACACAAGACGCGTTGTAGACTCCTGCTATTAGCTTGTGCAAATGGCACAATGGCGAGTCGTGGCCCCTAGCAACGACGAAGTCTGCTGGACAACCACTTAGTTCGCTCCACAAAAGGCGGGCGAGGGGCAGGGAGCTTCCTAGGAGCCCACAAGCTGGAGACGGCACAGAGCAACGAGACCTGGGTGAAGCTCCGGGAAGCGTTCTTCTTGCCGCTCAATCACCACCCGTACGGATCGTGTCTACCCAGACGGTGGTTTAGATTGGCCTTCTTGGACGTACCTAGAATTGGCGCCCGGTTCCCGTTTACCGCCGACACTGGTGCTGGTGCTGTTGACATCAGCTTGACTGCCGCTGTCGCGAAGCAGGTGACGTCCGTTCTGGGCTTAGGTTGAGTGCAATGCCATGCCAGATGCCCGCTCTGGGCGGTCAGGAAAGCCGCCGCTTCCAACGGGTGTGAACCCGACCCGGCTACGACCCCAGAATCCGATGGTGCCGGTCAGGTCATCATCAGTGATTTTGCACCGCGACGGCAAAGCACGTCGTCTGCAGGTCAACCAAGACAGCTCAATGCAGACGAGCGATGCTGAATGAACTGTGAGGCCGTTCCATGCTGCCCTTTCTGGTCGATTGGCTGAGCGAGGCCAGACCAATCAGCTTTTAACCCGAGGTTGTCCCCGGAATCGAGTTCCCGACACCACCACCAGTGTGCACCACCACACTCACTCTTGCCTGGCCCTTCAAGCCACCCTTACCACGATCAAAACCAGGCTTTCGTCCACCCGTACTTGTTCTGTAGAGACACAACGTCACAACACACACACACGCAGCCAGTGTGCTCAAGACGGACGGGTCGGACCCATCTACCACTGCAGGTGCACTGAAACCCCAGTTTTCTTTCTTTCATGGGCCCTCTTGATTGCGCTCTGCATCCCGAAACGCCGTGTTATTCATCTGCCCTCACGTGGTCTTGTTGACCAAGTTGCCCGGTCTATTGACTCAGACTCTGTCGACAGCGCTGCCGGGATACGGAGCTCTGTCGGGCGGGGAGCGAGTCAGCGAGGATTGATTGGTGTTCGGCCCCCCAAACCCCAAGGCCCGTTGGCCAACCGAAGGCCGCAATCCACGACTCCAGCCAGCCAGCCATCCGTGTCTGCCAACCCCACGCCCGACGGCATCCTAGCCTACAGTGCCCGATTACACGTGGTGCCAGTCCAGTGCGACCGATACCTGAGACTCCGGTTTTCGACGACCCACGTACGCACCCGTGTTTTGGAGCCCGCTGAGTGGAGGCCGGCTCTGAGGGAGGCGGCACAACGAATTGACGAGAAGAAGGCCGCCGCATCCTGGCCGGCCGCTGCCTGACCGCCGCAGTTCGGCGTCCCAGACTGCGAACGAGCGCGCTTCGTTTCGCCTGGCGGGTCGGCAGCGGAAACCTCCCAAGCTCCCAGTGCAAAGGTCGCCCCGACGCGGGGGAGACAAGAACGGACCAACCTTGGGTCGCGCGTGCGACGCACTTCGTTGGCGAAACGCACCGCGGCGAGAGGGTGTGAAGGCGCCGAATATAATTTCCAGTCTGGGCTTTCCAGAAAGCATACACCTAGCTCGTTAGACACGCGGAGCTTGATCTTGATCGCTGCGACGGCAGCTCCAAGCCTGGACCGGCGTCGCTTTCGGCGCGTCACCACCAACCGCCGCCCAGCGTTGCGCTTGCCTTGCGCCACATCGGCTAACTCAAAGCCCTGATCCAGGATTTGGATTTTTCCCTCTGACTGTGGACCGGGCGCATGAGTGCCCCACAAAAGAAAAAACCACCGGGAAGCCAATTCGACCCCACCCGCCCGCCTGCGCTCTCGTGTCATCCCGAACCCCAAGAACAACAAATACCTATCCACCCCCGCCACCTTTCCGTCCCGACGCACCCACGACGCAACCTCGCTACATGTTCGCCAACCCACACGGAAGCAATCGACCACGCTGTTGCGGTGTCTCTGACACCGGCGCCCACCATGTCGCCCAGGCTCAAACCGTTACTCCTGCCGCAGCTGGTGGAGGAAAAGAGGAAGCTGGAGCTGGAGCTGCAGCAGGCCGCCGAGGACGAGCATGAACATGGACCTGAACACGCCGTCGCCTACTACACCCACAACCGGTCGTCGCCCGACATCGCATCGCCTTCGCCCGTCACGCCCACATCCGCTCGCGCGCATTCGCGATTTCCCGGGTCCGCCTCGTCGCTAACCTCGGTGTCCTCGGACAGCCCCGCCTCGCCAGCGCAGTCCGTCCACCCAACAAACAAGAGCAGCAAGTCGCAACTGCCGGACGTGCAGGAGGAGCCGCTGGAGAGGGAAGAGGAGGATGCCACCGTCCTCCCGGACTATCGAGAGCCCAGGCCAGGTCTTTACGACTGCCTCTGTATGTCGACCAGCGTGGCGTCGTTTCTACTTTGTTTTTGCTCATTACTAACTTGCTCCATAGGCGACGAGCCGTGCGAACATCACAACGTGCTTGCTCAGAGTGCGACCATCTACCCGTACATGTCGAGCGAGTTTGACTACGATCTTGGCTTTCTTAGTGACAGCGATTTCACCGGGAGCCCGAGGCAGAAGAAGAGACGCCACGGGTCCGACACTGGTACCTCGAGCTGGAGTTCAAGACTCAGCTCGCGGCTGACAAGCTTACCACGCTGGAAGTCGTCAACAAGAAGAAACAACTTTGCCTTCTCTCCCGCCTCCGATCCGGCATTGGATCAGCCATTAGGCTTCTCCCGTGCTGCCTCGAGCAGGTCATCATCTATCTCAGTCCCGGCGCGCGGAGCCTCGGACCGCAGCCTGGAGCCACCACTCCCAGCGACGCCAGCCCTTTCCTTCTACGAGAGCCTAGAAAGCCTACCATCCCCCGTCGATATCAGCCAGGCCGTCGCCGGGAGAAGCATCGAGCGGGATCGAGCCCTGGCAACAACACCTTTACTCCCACCATTGCTGACCGAAACCTCCTCAACACGCTCGGTGCAGCCTTCGCCGTTACAGTCCCCCACGGTTGCCCCTTCTCCGGCGGCCGAAGTCCCCCAGACGTATCCCACGCCGCCCTTGAGCGCCAAGGCATCGGTGACGTCTTTCCGTCGCGGCACGGTGTCCAGCACATATAGCGAGGCACCCTGTCCCATACCATCTCTCCTCGATCACGATGCATGGTCAGACCGTCTCGGTCACGCCAATTTCGTCATTGAGCCGCGGCCGTATACACCTGAACGGGCCGACCTTGCCACCCTCCAAGCCTTCCGCGCAGACTGGAGTCTTGCGCGGGTCAACTACACGAAGCACCTGGCCCGTATCGGGGAGCATTACGGCGGCACCTCCAAGGCTTTCGGGCTGACTGAGGCAAAGTGGGCCGAGATCGAACTGGAGTGGCACCGTATTGAAGACGAGCTCATACACCGTCTTGATGCGCAGAGTAGCAGCGACCTGCTGGCCACGCTAGACCACCGCCGCCCAACCGAGGACGTACCCCACTTCGTCATCCCGTGGATCATCAACGACGAGAAGTTCCCCGAGCGTGGGGATATGGATATCGTTGGACCCATGATCCGCGATGCGGTCATGATCCGCGACGGCAAATACGGCCGCAAAACAGGAGCTCCCTCGTGGTTCAAAAACCTCGCCGAGAAGGTGAAGCTCCGGAGATGAGCTCTCGGCAGTGCGAGCCGTGTGATACTATACGGGCGAGGGGCCCCGCGAGTGCGAAACGCCTCGTGGCGTGTTTCCCGGTCCCATCATTTTTACAACTGCACTGATTTTCTACGCGATTCCAACTCGAGATACCCCGGATGACGGAACATCACTCCTTTCATCGCCTAGACAGGCCATGTCTTTTTTTCTTTCTGCCACACCAGGCATCTTACAACTATTGTTTACACTTAAGCCTTGTTGTCTAGACCTTATTATCTCGGCGGCGCAGCATCGCCGTCGTGTTGTACATATCCCTTTGGGACCAGTTCCCTTTGTATCAAGCAGCCAGCCACGGATCAAACCGGGTTGGTGAGCGTGGCACGATGATGACTCGAAATAGACGGAAGAAGGCGGGATTTACGGCTCACGACATTTGGGTTGGGGTTTTGTTGCTTGAGAGCCAAAAAGGCGAATCACGAATGGGACGTACGGTTCGGAAGGAGAAGAGGGAGGCAGAGGCATCTTGCCGCGTGCACTGCTTTTTTGTACACCAGTCATATCATGTTGGCGGTCCATGGCGGGGACCGGAACAGACGCGCGAATGGATGCAAGACCTCGGGCAGCTCACGGCTCACGGCAATCCAGAACGCCGAAGACAGCCAAAAAATTTAAAAGAATACTACCAGACAAGATGCGGTTTCGTGTTCGGAACATTGTTCAAGCCACTGACGCCCACTGACGCGTCCACGCGATCTCCGCTGCCGGGCCATGCCCCTCAGCGTGAGACCACGATGTGGTCCCAGGCAAGCCACACATCACAAGCCAGTCGCGAGCTCCGGCCCCCCCTCTAGGCCCCCTCATCGCAAGTGACTCCTCGCAGCCGAAACACGTGGCGTCCAACGGGGCTTCTTCCCGGCTTCCGGCTCCCATTGACCACCCACCGCCCACCACCTTTTTGTCGGCCAGCGGCAGTTGTGTCTCACGCAACCGCGTTTCCCTTATATGACGCGGGGGACCGCGGTGACCGCAGACCCAAATGCACTTTTCGTCGCAGAGTCCCCGGTTCTGCAGGGCCGCAGGAGGGCGAGCCGGTGCCGCCGGCGGCGGCGGCGTTGTTGATGTTGGCATGGGAAAGGGCATCGCTTCCAAAAATAGGTCCCTACCTACGTACAGCACAGTACCTTGGCTACGACCTTTTGGACAGCACCACTCACTCAGTCACTCGCCTGTGACCTACCTACTTCTGGGTCCCGCTAACGGATATGACCAGACCTACCTGGCTGTGCGGAAGGGGAAGATACCATCCAGCCATCCTCAGATGGGCAGAACCGGAGCGAGCGGAAGTTTACCTGGGTATTGATGAATGTGGGTAATGGACTTTGGAGACCGGTCTGGGCTTGGTTGCAATGGGCGCGGGCGTGCACTGGGTGTATGTGGGTACTTCAGCCGGACTCCGGCCGCAGCACGAAGGGACTTGCTACGTGCTGGCCGACCACCTTCGGTACCAGCAGTCTGCGGGGAAGACTACGGAAGACATACCTACCTACTAGCACGTATTCTACACATGGAAACACGACCTCCGCATCTAGATTGTGATTCTAGACGTGGCTGCTGCCCCGTCCCGTCCCGTCTTAGTCGTCACCACCGCCTGCTAGGCCACCCGGCCCAGATCTGGGTTTGTTGGGTTGGAGCTTGGGAGGTGGTAAGCGGGCATGTGGAATGGTTTCACCGGGCAATGGGTGAGGGGGGACTATCGAGATTGGCGAGACCCGGTTCGTCTTCTTTCCCTTCTCCGTGTGTGTCTGTAGGAAGGGACTTAAGCCCGCCGCTGGAGCGAGCACTGAACACTGAGGACTGCGTGGTGGCACTCTCGATATCTACCCGCGATAACGCCAGGGCACGACAGAGACAGACATCCCGGCGGCGGGCGGGCGGCGCTGTGTCCCCTCCCCTGGGTACGCGTGGTGCGGTGGTCGTGGTACACGCGCACATACACACACACACACACATGTTAACACAAAACTTATGGTTGGGAGGAGGAGCAGGGGGCGGGGTCGAGAGCCCGCCGAGGCAGATGAGTGGCGGGAGCGAGAGCCGACGGGCAGCGCAGTCAGGTCGGCGCGATGCGGTGCCCATTGGCAGTGCAGCGGGCAGAGAAGCTGCGCTCCCAATGCTTGCTTCCTTGCGTGCTCCTCTCTTGGTGCGACGCTGCGAGGGTGCGGGGAAACGGAGACACTGCCTCCAGAGTTCCATCGGCTGGGCATGCCTGTTTTGTGGGAGACAAAAAAAAAAGGCTGGCTACGAATGCTAGGGCAAGAGTGAGGGGATGCACGGGTCTGGGTCTGGGTAGGCACTGAGACAGGACGTGAGGGGGTCGGGGAGGAAGAGGTTGACGGCTTCAAGTTTGACACACATACACACGGGCGGGCGGACGGGCGCGGGAGTCGCGCTCGGAGACCAGAGGCAAGGAAGACCCTTGGGGCTGAAGATGGGCTGCTTGGCGGGGCCTCTTTTTGCTGGCTGGCTTGCTGTTGAGAAGGAAATGCGGCAGTGGTTATTGCTTACGCCCGATAGCATGCGGTAGCCGGCATGGAGGGGGATGTATGTTACCGTCAGGGCGGGAATGCACTCGGAACAGCACAGAGTGCGGCAACAGAGCCTTCCGGAAGGCCCAGCAAAGTCCGCCCGCCCGGAGACGGCGCAATGCGAAGAGGGGAATGTATGTCTGCCTGACTTGCATCCTCTTTTTTTTTTTTTTTGCGGCTGGCGTCTGCGTGAGCGGAAGAGTTTACGGACACTGTGCTTTTTTTTCCGTGGCTCTACAGTCCTTCCCGTCCTCTACGCTGTATCTCAGTGGGTGCAGCGAGTGAGCAGAGGTCTTCGGGAGTCTCGGGCGCCTGGCTGTCGCACCGTCTTCACGACAACCGGCGCCACGGGCTGCTAGTGTCCAGCCAGCTGGAAGAAGGAGGCAGCCAGCCGCCATTAGCGTTGCCGAGGTATTCGGCTGCCTGGACACTATTGCCGACTATTTCGTAGGTGATGACACCTGAGACTTGTTCGGTTTTCTTTGTTTAGCAGCTGGGCTGAGCTGAGCACAAGACTTGCTCCGACGTCCTGCTGCCCATCTTTGTGGGGTGGACCGGACCGAGGAGGCGAGTGATCTGATGATCAGCGGAGTCTATGGGCCAACGCCACAGTATAACGGTCCTTGGGAGCTCTGTGGGGATACGCGGCGCCGACCTTATCTAAATTGAGGCTTAGTCCGAGTCCCGGTTTCCCGGGTCACGGTGCGAGGCGAGCCAAGACCGTCTGCCGTTGCTGGGATCCCCGAGACGCCAGTCGATATCTATTCGGGGCACCTCGACGGTCTCTGTCTGAGGAAACTTGACGACGGATCGCCTGGAGATCACTAGCAGATATGCTAGCTGTGACGGCGCGTCATGATAGCGTCTACGCCATCGATGCCGAGGCCATGTCCCTGGGCAGCTGCAAACTTGACGTCGACCCTCGGTTGCATATGCCAGGGCGGCGTTGATGTAGCGCCAAAGTTAATCGCGTCGATAGAGTTTCGACATATTATGATCACTATTCACTTTATCGATGTCACAACCTAGGCCTCGTACTCGGTGTCTTGTGGTTTCCGGGCTTGACAATCCATCTTGTCAGCAGACAAGCTATCTCAACCAGGAGTCAGTGTCCAGTATATGCAAACGGCAAGGCTTCACGGCAGCTTTGGCTGAAAACGTGGCGGGGGCGGCATCCCCAAGCCTCACAAATCACTCAATTTACTCTGCATTGTTCTTTCAGGGTCTGAGTATGTCGCAGGCTGAGATGTCTGAGAATGCTGACAGCTCCAGGCTAGCCGCCATGGGAGCCCCTGAGAGCTACCCGCATAGAGGCAGTGTTTCTGAAAAGCTCGTAGCAATTGATAGCTGACGCGCATCAGACGAAATGGCCTTGGGATATCGCCAAGTAGGACAGAGTTGGCATGTGAACCTAGAAGCCGACGGGGCAACTCAGAATGAAGTCACCAGGACATAATCGAATCGACTTGGGAGCATTTGAGTAATAAAGGCAATGTTCAACGCTATAAGTACTACGCTTGATGATGCTAGACGAAATAATGTAGATGATAAGACCCGAACGAAGAGACACAAAACTCCGCGTAATGTATTGTTAGCCCCCTGCATAAGATTCAACGACACCCAGCCATGGTGGAATGCAACTGAGCGCATACCTCTGGCCTCAGTGCTTCCACATCAAGCCACCAATCATATCTCGCAAGCTTCTCCGCTCTTCGTGATCGTGGTGCATCTCCATTTCGGCACCGCGCCCCCTTTCTTGCAGAACCCTCGTGTGCTCCATCCTCAACTTCTCAAAGTCGTTGTCCAGTCGCTTGTGCCAGGGGTACAGCACGCAGACCTGGAACGCCAATGCCGATGAGGCGACGAGAAAGTTTGTGAGCGAGACGGCCCTGGTGATGAACATTTTGTCCACTTCTTCGCTATCATCGTCAGCCCACAGTTAAGTATTTACCGACCGTTTGGATTCGTTTACCTTGCGTAGATACGCTTGAAAATACGATCAATACTATTGCTAGGGAACGGTGGATAAATCCGAAGCGCCACGAGAGTTGGCACAGCGTTGAGTCAATTTCATGTCTTTGGGACAAACATTTCCTGCATCGCAAACTCAGCCGACACCACGAAAGGGAAATGCCGGCAGGATAAACGCCATGTGACGGGCTGGGTGGCCATTTCGAGACCGTGACCTGACCGAATCGCCGAGGTCCGGAACCCCGTGTGGGGAACGGTGGCCAACCCCTGAATCATGCTCCACTTTTTTTCTATCAGCTCTGTTTACTTCTAGTTCTCTCTCAAAATTGTATAGTAATAGGCAAACCCTAGTTATCGCGAGCCATAGCTGTAGAAGCCGAAAGTAGTTGCAGTCCAGTTGAATTTTCTGGTAGCGCGCTGATCTGAGTGTTATGTCCCGTTTTCAAACCGCACATATGCACCGCTGCTGTCTCCACAACTTCAGTTCGTGTTGCATTGGAGAGCTGATCCGTCTAGCCTGGGAAAATCACGCCACTCTCAAACCGAGGTTGTCGTTCCGAATCTTTCTCTTGTCAAAACGGTGGGTAAGAGATTCTGAGAGCTGACTCAATGTGGCGTTGCCACTCTGGCATACCCTGCAACATCGATACTCAGTACTGAACTGGGGACAGTGACGCCACGGTCAGTTGCGATGTGTTTCAGGATACGATAAATATCTCCTCGTTAACGAACTGCTCAGTTCAGGAACGGATTGTCGCTGCTATTCGTGCTAAGTAGAACGCATTATCATCCACCAAAGAGTAGGGAGACATCTACTGTCCTCCACACCCGGTATAGCTACGTACCTGAGTTATACTGATTGCAGTCAGATCTGACGCAGCCAGAAATTTTGCATTTGATTCCAGTAAAACCTTGGGCCCTTCACCGGGCGCTGTCAATTGTGAAGATGCTTCCCCGAATATCTCGCAACTAGATCTCGGAATTTATAAGGGGCACGTACAAGTAGGGTCTGCTAGGGAAGAAGTAGTCTTCACGAGAGCCTTCCCCATTCACAACGACCCGACTTTCACGGAACCGCCATGGGCATACTAGTGCCGGAAGAGAGTGAAACCAAACTAGGCCCCAAACCAAAGAAACAAAAACGATCATATTCAACAGTACTAGGTACGTATCTCAGTACTACCAATTCAGCAGATATACCTATATACCCTTTTCCACTTTGGCCAGGCTTGACGTTCCTCCTCCTCCTGAGCCTTGATGATACCCAGTCGTCCAAAATCTCTCCTCCCTGTATCGATATCCATGTCCTCCACCCTGACCGGCACTGTCTTACACCACAGTTTGTGCCCTAGGTAGAACACTAGAACTACAGGGATGGCGGCGCACTGCACAAAGAAATTTCGCGCTGCCTCTTTTGGCGTATCCACCGTGGAAGCAATGGGGTCGATAGCCACCCATATCTGCATAATAAGAATGAACACGTTCAGACCAAATCCAATCCATGACCCAACGACACCGGCCTGGGCGCGAAAGGCCATATCACGTAGTGAGCGGTGGTGGTATTCCCAGGCCTTTCGCAGACGGATGTGGGAAAGACAAATACTAGCCCAGGTAAAGATAGTACTCAGCCCGCTGATGGCCAGCAACCAGTCGAAGACGTGGCCCTGTATCTCGGTGTCGGATAGGTATGCGAGGAACCCGACGGCGGAGCTGGCGAGGATGGCCACCAGAGGGCGACCGCTGCGGTCCACGTACGAGAGAATCTTGGGTGCTTGTCCCTGATCCGCCAGCGCAGCAAGGGTGCGTGATGATCCAAAAACGGCCGAGTTACCCACGCTAACGACCGAGACAAGGATAACACCATTCATGACGCTTGGCAGAACCGTCGCGCCAGCACTTTCAATGGCGATGACGAATGGACTTGCCGATGCATCAGCAATGTTGGACGCCCCCATCAGCCGTGGCTCGTTGTAGGGCACCAACAGGCCGACAAGCGTCAATGCAACAATGTAGAACAGACTGATACGCCAGAACACCTGCTTGATGGCTTTGGGGAGGGACTTGCGGGGGTTGGCTGTCTCAGCCGCTGCTAACCCGACCAGCTCGGTGCCGGCAAAGGCAAAAGCGGCCGTAACAAACACACTGACGAAACCCTTGAAACCATTGTTGAAGGCACCGGGATCAGACCAGTACTTTCCACCGATATAGCCACCCGTAGGTGTGCCACCGATATTGATGACAATGCCTAGAAGGCTGCGTGGTTGTCAGCGAAGCCCGAGTGCCAGCAAGTTCGCAAGTTACTCACATGAAGCCGATGACGGCCGTCACCTTGAGGATTGCAAACACAAACTCGGCCTCACCATACCCCTTCACGCCAAAGAGGTTGATAACCACAATGACGAAAAGGAACAGGGTGACAAATATGGCCTGGTTCAGATTTGGGTTCCAATACCCAATGGTGTAGGCACCAGCGATGATCTCCAGCGGAAGCACTACTATCCATTGCAGGGCATAACTTGAACGCATACTGTCAGCTTACTCTCTTGTACATGGAAAAAAGGACAAACTCACTTCCAGCCCATTGCGAACCCCCATGAAGGGTCCAGGAAGCGGGTTGAGAAGGCAGAAAAGGAACCGGCCACGGGAAAGACGACGGCCATCTCGCCAAGAGCCTGCACGGTGCAGTACAGCATGATGCCGATGGTGAGGTAGGCGAACAGAACCGAAGCAGGACCTCCTTGGCTGAGCGTCTTGCCCGAGGCAACGAAGAGACCGGTACCGATGGACCCTCCGATGGCGATCATCTGGAGATGACGACCTTTGAGCTCGCGCGTCAACAACGAGTTGGCCGTTTTGGCGGTGGCCGTGCGTATATCGTAGTAGCGCCCGCCGCGGTGGTCGCGTGCCACCTGCACGCCAGGTGTGCCGAAGCCATCGGCGGCGGCGGGCGAGGGTGGCTGGTCGTCGTCGTCACCAGTGCCGGCACTCTCGTCGCGGCGGAACGAGTCGACAAAGCGGCCGAAGGCACCCCGGGCATCTGCCCCTTTCCCCACAGCGTACCCGGGCTGGCCATAGACGGTGAAGCTGCTGCCTTCGGCGTGGCTCCCGCCACGCTGCAGGTCATTCAGCTCAAGATCGCGACCGACTGTCATCGCGCGGTGTTCATTAGGGACGGATTTTGCGTCTTATGCTGAAGAGAAGCGTCTGGCGCTGGTGTGATGTATGGATGTACTGCGTGCGCCGGGCACCTACGGCGCTGCCTGGCCAGTGCGATGGGGATCCGGGCCCTGGGGACGTGTGCCGCTTGCCGCTTAACCGTTCGTGGGTGCAGAAGGGGCGAGGCGAGAGGCAGGCAATTGAAGCGAGCTTATAAGCCCCGGGTCGTAGTGACTGCTCCGTAAATAAGACAATACCAGGTACGCAGTAGTAGCAATGACAATGAGCCGGGACTAGGCGTGACCCGACCCTGAGAGTGATTTCGCTGGTACTGGCCACCCCGCACTGAGGGGGGCGCAAGAGAGATGAGAATGGCGGGATGTGATCTCGCTGGGGCCCTGGGCCGCCTGCGGGTTAGCGCTCCGATCCCTCGTCGATATATCTGAGACCACGCGTGGTGTACGTCGAGTGCGTCCAGTGCAGTGTCCAGTGCGTCCAGTGTCGAGAGGTGGTCTGCCGTCGAGGCATATCGCAACAGGCCTGCCGCACAAGGTTAGGGGTGTACGCACGCGGTGGATCGAAATGCCCCTTGTTGGTCGCTTCAGGACAATTGCTGTGATAAGGATGGAAGGCCCCAGGTCGGTGAGTCCCCAAAAAAGGCGAACGGCAAATCGAAAAGTGGCAACGGCGTCCTCGGCGAAGCGGAAACAGGGGTTCTCCATTGGTGGGCCGGCCCTCCACCCCCATAATTCTGCGAAGAGCTCCGTTGCAGGGGTCCAGCAGTGAGCTGCATTAGCCCGGCCGCTGTGAGATTGGTGTGTTGAAGAATCGATTGCGACTTCTGGTGGGCTTGCGAGGAAACGCCGCTGCGCACAGCGCACATTGGGGCCCCATCACCACTGGTCAGGGCCGCGACTGGTCGCGTGGGTGCGTGGGTGGCTGCCGCGTGGTGGCTGCTCGAAGTTGGCAAAGAAGTGCGGCCGTCTGAGACATCTGACCCTCACGAGCCACCGAGGCCGCCTTCGAGAAGGTTGGAAGACATGGCCGGCAGCACGTGCGGCCGACATCACCTAGCATCTGCATGCCCGGCGTGCAACAAACCTGGCGGGAGCACGGCGCGGGATGGCCTGACGTCGCACCTTCCGGTCCCAGATAGACGCTGACTTCGAAAAGCGATAAACCAGGGATGTGGATCTGCCCGCCCCCCCACCGACTGCTCAAATTGCACTGAGGTGCAAGGGAAGGGACGTTCAACGGCGCGCCGGGCACCCACCGAAAATGGCTGGCCGTCTCCACCCGAGACATCCATCAGCAGCATTTCATTTGCAGCGCATCTCACAACTTTGTCCGAACTTCTGGATTTGAGTCCACACTGCGGCCGTAGTCTGTCGCAGCAATGCAGGGGCTGCTCGAACAGACGGGCGCCCTCAAGCGCTGCGATAGCAAGATCAAGCTTGCGCCATCGCCAAACACGCCGTGATGCGTCCGAGATTCCACGCTTGCTCGGCCAATTCGGCTCGCCTCTATCCGCTCGCTCGCCTACTCCCAGAAAATGCAAGCGTGCACGCCACCGGTCCGAATGGTTTGGTACCTACATCTGTCACCGCTCCCCTTTTGTTCACATAGTGCGGGGAAGCACTAGGAGGTGAGCAAAAATCCAGAACAGACCTCCCCGCGTCACATGACTTACTAGCAAGCCGGCCACGATGGATCGACTCTGAGCACAAATTGATGCCAGCGGCTTTCCAGCACACAGACCTCGCCCTGTTTGAGATCCGTTGAGTAGCATGCCGCAGTGCATAGTCTTGGCATTGCCTTGGTGTGTTATGCGTTGAGCATCCCCCATGTTTGTCTTTTGACGCTAATTTCGACACCATTGACAGTCGACAGCGACACATGCAGCAAGCAGTGACGGTCCTCTGTGCAGACCTGCTTGCAATTGCTGCTTGGGATCTCGGCAGTTCGGGCAAAAGCTCTGCCGTATTGTGTTGAATATCCATGCTTGTGTACTTCCGATTTCGAAGTATCAAGCGTCTCGCACCAACACAGGTAGGCGGTAGCAAGGGCCCAAATTGGACAAAAAAAACAACGCTCTGATGTCACATTGGTAGGTAGACATTAAGATACACAACATTAATGACATTAACCAGCCTCGTCATCTTGTCAATTTCGTGAGCCCGGCCCAGGCAACGTCTCCATCTGTTGCAGGATGGCAGTGGATCCTCGTTCCAGGCCCCTATCACTTGCCGGAATGCTTCGCGACACAGCTTGAGGCATCACAGGGGGCGCCATAGTCCCTCTTGTGTGGTTCCGGCCCGTCTTCTCCGCTGACTCGGAAACCGTAACCTGGATCGTTGTAGTCTTCATCACGCCCGCCCCGTCTGAAGGTGTAGGCGCATGTCCCCTCGGAATCAACGAATCTCGACTCGCCGTCCGACTCATACCTGTTCTTCCACCTTTCGCCAGCGACCCCGAGTCCGTTGTCTCCCCTGACGCGGCCCGCTTCGCCGCCATACCTACCATCACCTTCCCCCTGCCCCTTTCCGGGTCCAGTGTTCCCCGGTCTCCGCTGAGTCCGCTTCGCGGCCCAGAGCTGCCTTGCTCATAGTGGCGGAATCTGGGCTTCTTTGCACCCGCGTCACGCATAAAGGACCCCAAAGCCAGCGCGTTGGCAACAAAGGTTGCGACGAGGATCTCGGCAGATGCCCACGTCGAGCGCGTCCCTTGATAGCCATGCTCAGACAGCACTCTCGGCACCCCGTACAACGTCACAGCGACGTTGCAAAGTCCCAAGCAGAAGAGTAGGACCAAGATAATCTTTCGGCTGAGTTTGAGCCGGCTAGACGCGATGATGGGTACCGGGAAAACGACGAGCATCAAGTCAGTCAGCACGCTGCAGACGGAGGTGGTGAATAGCTGTGCGTAGCCCTGACGGCACTGGCCGCCTGGATCGGGCACAACGGCCCAGTAGTTTGCGAAGGGCCGGCACTCCGCAAGGTTGCTGATGATAATGGCGACGAAACTTGCGAACAGTGCGCCGCGGAGCGACCAGAGGGTGATTATGTAGCGCCTATGGCTACCGGCAACGAGGCGACCGAAGAACTCGAGGTTCACAAACTTCAGCGTCCATAGGCTGCCGTTGCTGTCAGTCACATGCCTTTGAATTTGGTGAGGGCAGAAAAGGGGGCTTTACGCTGCTGGATGGAGGATGCGTGTGAGGAGGACCAAACCACTGCCGATGGAGCGACGTTGTATTTCCTCCTGCGAGAAACGGAGTGCGGTGTCGCCATCGACAAGGACATTGTTCGTGCCGTATAAGAGAACGACGTGCAAGACTGCCGTGCGCACAAATAGCGGGATGAGAAAGATGGCTGCGATCTTGTCTTCCAGGAAGAGCTTCTCGACTCGGATGTAACGACCTGCGAGACGGAGGCCGACGACGATGGAGCATAGGCCTGCGATCCACCATGCTACGAGCAGTGTTGGTTTGTCGTCACTGAAGGGCCGCGCAGGCGGCGCGGGAGTATACAGACTCATGGTGATGATTTCCCGCTCACCCTTGGAGGTTGAAGAGCTTCGAGGGTGCTGACATGTGAAGAGATTTTGATCGCGGTCATGGATGCCTTTGACGAACAACCGGACGAGAACCGGCTCCCATGGACACTATCGGCAGCTGCAAGTCGGGGCGACGGGCGGTTCTCGTTCTCAGGCCCCACAGCACGGAGTGTGTTTCCGGTCGATATATCTGGCGGTGGCTGCCGACAGTGTTGTGACGAACGGGGACATGCGTGTACGGTGCTTGGGTTTCAGACAAGCATACCAAGCGGATGGATAAAGGATTCCGAGCTCATTGGACGTTAGTAGCTCACATCCTCTCCGCCATTCCGCGGTGTACGGTGGACCCCTTCGCGCTAGTGTAAGTGGTCTGGCCGACAAGGGGTGCCCCTGTCGAAACCGCTCTTCGGGACACTCGAACTTCGAACATCGTACGCCAGGGGGGTGGCGATGAGTGGCAATGTGGCTTGCGCTGCGTTATTTTTTCCCGCCATCTCTCTCGCCCTTCTTCCTTTATCTCGCCGCAGATTGGCGGCTTCCACCTTCAGAGACACCGATCTGTTCCTTCTGCACACCCGCGCATGCAGCTTCCACAAGCAGCACAGGCTTTGATGGAAAGCTTCTATGCAGCTTCCATGGTGGCTCGACAGCCCAACGCTGCTATTGGCAGCTCCTCTCCCGCACCCCAAAGTGGCTGCGATATCGTGTGTCAAGACCGTCCGGGCTCACATGGACCTAACTTTACTTGGTACCGCCGTCTGTGTCGTATGTGTGGGATGCGTGGTCGAACACGCTCACACGTCTCGTTCAATACTTCGTCGCAGCCAAAGTGGTTCGCAGCATCGCACCAAGGTGTCAGGAGGGGTGAGCCCAACTTGTCAGCTCGCGGACACGAGCCACAGCGCGTCCCGCGAGTGCAATTAAAGGCCCGAATAATCAAACCAAGCGTGGTTCCAGCCCCCGAGCCGGTTCCCAGGAACACTTACCAGTGCGCTTACGAGAGCACCAATGTGGAGAAGCAAACTGTCTCAAGAGGCGACGTGGTGAGGCTCAACCCGGTGCAGCATCGAAGGTGGAAGGATTTACCCGGAAAGGGGGACCGGTGAACGAAAGGTTAGCAACAAACGCTTCTATATTGTAGTAGCCCTGGTAACGTGGTAGGCTGGCTGTCTCCAGAGTGGTAAAAAGGGGGAGGGGCGAGGAACAGGGGCCGAGCCAAGACTTGGAGCGCTCCGCATCCCTCCCCTGTCAGCGTTCACATGCAGGCGGGCCAGGCCCGGCCGGTGCTATCAGGAGGCAAGGCAGCTGCTGCCCGCGGGACGCCGAGGTCGGTCGAGCGGACGCCGGAATGTGGGTACGATGTACCTCATCAGAAACGGGAATTCTGTCTAGTCTGGTCGTTCATTTGCACGGGCATTTGATGCGCTGCAAGGTTGACGGCAATTAACTTGTGTTTGGAGCCCAGACCGGGATGGGACGTGCGATCCCCTTGTCGCGATCAGGACACCGCGCAACTGCACCACACCGGCCAACTTGAAGAAGTCTGGGCGACGTCTGGTTGCAAGGAAACGGGATTCCACGTGCCGCGGCTCGGAAATTCGGCACCCATCACGACAACTCCACTGATCCAAGTGTGCTTCTCGAAGAACGGCCAGAGCCCATTTTCCATGTGAGAATCGCAAAGAAAATCGTCATATCTAATGCGGATTCCACAACGAAGATAGCATGCAGCCCTATGAGACGAAAGAGGAAGGTCGTTCGGGAGACCCCCCACAAGCCACAATTTTCTGAAAAGGAAGCCGTGAGAGTAGATTCCTTGCGCTTCCTAGGTAGGTAGGCATTGTGCTCCTCCCTTGACGTGATAAAACTCTGGGGACAATCTCACTTGCCGCCCTTGCCGGGAACAGCGTTACTGCGATGCGTGAGAGTGCCCAAGACAGGGAGGTACGGTCTCGCAATGCCTTGCTTCCCACGTGGACGGCCGGATCCGGAATGAGGAGCGAGACCATCACGGACCATCATCCTGCCCCTTCTTCTCATGACACATTACTGCGCATGTACGAAAGATGCAAGACCGGCGTGTGTGACAAACAAGTTTGCCAGCCCAAGCCACTGTGACGACCAAACGTGCCGGACCACCATGGGCAGACATGCAAGACCATCACGGACACCACCCTTCTCCCTCTTTTTTCGTGACACATTGCGTTAGGCAACCCAACCACCACAATTCTAGAACCAGTTGATGGAAGAAAGTCGGGCATATTTCAATGCACTCAAGACCTAGCGCGATGCATGGAAGTTGGTGCTACGGTAGAACTAATAGAGCTTGGCCGGTCATAACACGGCCGAGCCGCATGATAATGCAAGGGCTAGTACAACTTGTCACAGATATGGCCGCCTACTACAGTCCAAGATGATACAGTGCAAGACGGCCTCACAGTACGATAAGAGCGCATCGCGGGGGCGGGATGCCACAGTGATTCCCCCCGTCTGTGCGTGCAGTGAAGGGAGCTGTCAAGGAGAGGGCCAAGCTCACGGTGACCGAGAAGAAACCGACGAGAAAGAAGCGCCCATCGATCGGGGATGATTCTGTCCGGTATGCGATCTGGCGGCCACGAGGGGGGTGGGCGTTCAAGCACAGTGTCGAGCTGCTTGAATCCTTGGTGAGCTTGGGGCACTTGATGGCGTTGGCAACTTGAGGCGTCGGTCACGGATAGGGTAATTTTTGCCGGAGAGCGCAATAATGCTTCTTGGACTCGGTTGACCGGCGCTGCCAATCGAGATGTAAGTGGTGGAAGTCCGCTTGAGCGTAATCAAGGCATGAGCTGGTCATCAAAGATGTGAAGGTGGGGAAATCAATAGAGAGATCCTTGGTTGGGGGAGGCTCTGAATCTGTCTGTCCGCACCGTATGGTCCCAGTCTAGTTCCCGAATTGGTCCTTGAGATGTCATGGCTATGGCTGTGGCTGTGGTGTGGTAACCACTACAACACAAGGTCTTTTTCAAGCTGAAAATAACAATTCAGGTCAACCCAACCATGCGGCGTCAGAAGCCCATTGCCGCGTCGAATACATAGTTATGGGCTAAGTGTGAAGCAGTGATGATGGAAGCTCAGCAGACAGACACCAAGGACCATCAACTCACTGCTGTACGAAGGCTCGTGCCAAAAGAAAGGGTCCCCTTAGCCAGCGCGAAAAGTGTTTGTTACTGTAAGGACCGCCTATAGCTGTCGTTATTACACTACAGGCCATTTCCCATTCCGAAAACATCTACAGTAATACTGAAAAGGCCTTCCTGCATTCTAGAAAGGCCTTCCTGTATGTTAAAATGGCTGGTGGTGTAACAAGCCAAGGCCTTACCGTCCCTGAACAAGACTGTGTGTGAGGATTTCAAGAACGCATTCTCACACGGAGATTAGAGACTCTTTCTTTTGGCCAGAGCCTTCGTACATCACTTGATCTCCTACGGAAACTCCCCCTTTTCCAATCCAAAGTACCCCCTTTCCGGAATCGGCAAAAGCCCAACGCCCTTCCCATCAACTCCAGCATAACTGACCGTATTACCCCACCACTCAAGCTTGATCGGGTTATACCCCTGGTAAATGTCAGTCAACTGCCAGACATACTCGAGGAAATCACACATACCACAGCAAAGAACATGATCAGGGCGCTGATAGCCACCCCTGCCGTCAACGCCGCCGAAAGCACGTAGTTGTACTTCTCCCACCATGCCAGACGGTGGCGCGGGAGCCAATACATGAAAATAAACGACAGTATGAAGCCCGGCGTCTTGTAAGACAAGTTCGATGGTGCCCAGTGCTGCACGCCTTGGATGATGAGGATGGGGTTCAGCCACAGCAGCGACGCAACGAAGGGGAAGAGGGTCTTTTCGCATAGGGCAAAGGTTCGTGCGCTGAGCCGGCCACGAAGTTTCTCTCGTACTCCAGGGAGATACTTCGGTCCGAGGCCCTGGCAGAACAGGAAGACGAAACTGATACCGACTCCGATCAGGAAGCACCACTGTTCAGGGTTGAGACCCTGTCAGCAAATCCATCTCCGAAAAAGCCTAGAGTCAGTCAGGGCAGGTCTCACCTTGAAGAGCGGGTAGAGGTGATTGAACATGCGTTCAGACCCCAAAAGACCCCACATTAGGGAGCTGGCATAGAGTGGATGGCCATCGTTCGCGCAGGTAAAGCGACTCGGCTGAAGGGGTGTACAGAGCCCCTGGACATTCTCGAGAATGAAGTTCTGGGTAGCAACGGCAACAAAACAAGTGATGACGATGGTGCCTATTTGGCTGCGGAAAACGGCACGCGGGGGAATCTTGACGTAGTGTGCCATCTTCTGATCCTGCACGTAGTTGTCGCCGTATCCTGCAAGAGCCCAACTGCCAAGTGTTTGACTGAAGAGGAAGGCATTGGGGTTGCCTGGAAGCATGTAGCCGGTAATGACCTGGATCAGGGCGCCGAGGCCTAGGTTTGTTCCGGTCGTGGCCGAGAGGAAGGACAGCGGAACGGCGAAGATGAGGTTGATGCCTATCATGAGGAACACCAACCACCAGGGTGTGTCAAGCGGATAATAAGTCAGGAATGCTACGGAGACACCAATAGCTCCGAGAAGGATTCCGATCTGTATTATGAGTCAGTTAACACTCATCGGGGGGTTGGAATAAGACCCAAAGTGAATTGCACATACAAACCACCAGTCCGGCACCTCAGGGTACTTGGACATCAACCTGTTGTGGATATCCATGGCCCCCTCATAGTTGCCTTTTCCATGTCGAAGTCCCTTGTAGAAGTCGACATAGGCGTTGCCAACAGTCGTCCATTGGTTTACCATGATGTAAAAGAAGTATACAGGCTGCATCGTCACATGTCAACAAACATTCATTTCACCAACACTGAACAAGGAATAAGGGGATATACGTAAAACACGAAGTTGGCGCCCACTGTCAGGATGTATCCCGCCGAGTAGTAAGGCATCGAGTAATTCTGGTAGAGTTCCTCCACAAGTTTGTTGTTCCGGACTACCTTCTTCACATCGTAGATTGTCCCGTCGTTGGCAAACGCGGAGCTGGAGTTGATTGGGAGGTACGCGGTGTAGTTCATATTGGTGTAAAAGATGGCGAGAATGATGCATCCGCCAAATATCGCCGAGATCCACATGGTGCAGGTGGCAAAGAACGGCTGTGCCAGCGCGGCGTACGAGCTCGTGGCAACGTTCCAGTCAAACGTCGTGATGGGGTTAAACAGACCAAGCCCCATCGAAGATCCCGTCAGAATAGCGAGAGTGAAGTTCTCGGGTGCAATCCATGTCATCCAGTTGAACGTTGCTAGGGCGGTGAAGAGGTAACCGGGGAGCCAGTAGTACACTATCATCGCCAAACAGGAGATGTAGAAGAACCGATACCGCGAGATGGTCCAGCCGTAAATGTTGACTTTGGCTTCTGGGCGAGTCAGCGCGCGATTCATGGCCACGATTGGAAGCACTGTAGGCCATAGCGCTTTGACCGGATAGACACTGAATCTGCGGAGATATCTTCGTAGAGGGTTAGTAACAGAGTCTTCAGAATCCAAGCATCAACGGGTCTCACCCTGCAAATCCCATTCCTGTCAATACAGAGTCAGCATTTTGTAGTTTTTCAATCCAATGAGTCAAAGAAACAGGGACCCTACCCATCAACTGAACAAAGAGAGTCAACATGAGCTGGTATCCAAAGTTGACAAACTTCAAGCCATAGAAAAGGTCGAGCTTCTGAACGAGGATCTGCTTTGATGTCAGCGTCTCACACTTCGCAAAACCGCATTCGGAGGGCCCTACCATTCCGTACGAGTTCGTGGTGTAAATAGCAATGTTGAAAGTGATAGTCGCAAACATCTGTTCCTTGAATGTCCAAGGACCTGGGTTGAGAGAATGGCGGCTGCCGAAGACGGTAACACCCCAGTCGGGGAGGGTGTACTCGAGGAATTTGGCGCATGGGAACAGGAGGATCTGGATCACGGACCCGCTGAGACCTGTCGACGGAGAGTAAGACAGCTGCAGACACATGGGATGGGGCGAAACTGAACGATCTACTGACTGATTGACGGGAACCGACTGTTGAAGAAGGTGCTGACGAAGGTCCCTTGTCGGGGTTAGCTTGAAAGTTCGAAGTTCGAGCTGTTCGACTTGGACTTCCCTATGACCGCAAACTTGACTTGTTAGCTTATCATGACGACGGGACATTGCGGCTGTCATTGCACTCACTGAGATTCCTAGAAAGTAGGCACGAATCGTCTCAATGGGGACATTTTGGTCATCGATAGGATCGGCCACGGCACGAACTCCAGGATACGGCGATGAGTATCGCATCATCACGGCGTCGATTCGCAGGTCTCGGTCGTAGAACTCGCCATACTGTTTCGGGCCCTTCAGCAGCCGGCCCATGCGATCACGCATGTCTGGCAGAAGCTTCTATCAATCAATGCTCTAGGAGGGGTAATTGGAGATAGGATTCACGAACCGGAGGGGAAATTCCAATCATCGGCGTGGAAGTTGTGAGACTCCGTGATGATGGCGATGGCCTCTTCTTCGGTCATATTGTTGATTTTGTCGAGGATGTACTCTCCCTCGCCATTTGGTGCTATCACCTTGAGCAGGTCGTCGGGGATCTGGTCGGCATAGCCCTCGTGCGCCCCTGACCGCGCCTGTGTCTTTTCGGCATCGCGATCCGAGACATCATGGTTGATGTCGTCGCCGTCGACAACGGTGACCCCAGTCTTTTCCGCCATGGTGCCAATCTGGTGAATCGAAGACGGCTATGTCGAGTTTGGGAGAGCCCCTGGCGATCGGGAGGAGACGGTGGCGACATGTCCAACTCTGTGGCGCGGGGCGCGGACAGAACAATAACCTTATGTACGGCTTCTTCTCCGCTCCCGTCCAACGGCCAGCGGTCGGCGTCGGCCCTTTGCGAGATGCGGGGAGGCGCATTGGCTGTCCATATCGGGCAGGCGACTGTTATCCGGCTATGTTGGGCGCTGCATGAGGGGCACGGAAAGCAGTGTCTCGTAGGACGGAGATTGCGGGGATGGGCAGCTGGCCGTTGGCTGTGCTTAGAGTTCGGGAAAATAGATGGCATCTCGCCCCGTGATACCAAGACTATATAAGATCTTCAGTATATTGACAACTGCCGGCATGCGGGGCTAAGCCGAAATTAGCAGGCAGAATCTCACCACTCAGGCCTTTATATTCCATCGAGCGGCCAGCTGGACACAGTGGACAGACGGTTAGTCTCGACAAGTTTCCAGCATGTGCCAGTTGCCGGATGCAGTGTACGAAGTACCACGAAGGAGCACGCGAGCAATATGATGTGCATTGCCTTCGCCCCGAGGCCCAGGTTCTGGGGCAAAGACCCTGGTTTTCCTTCAGGAGTGCGCATATTGATTCCCGGCCATGGAAGTTAGGTGGCTTCCTTTTTAGCTTTCAAGTTGTCACGGTCGTAAATAAATTTAGTGCTGCGAAACAACGACACATCTTTCTGGCGCAGCTAATTCTACTGGCATGTCTGCATCGCCCGAAGAAATTGCGGGCGGTCTACGCGAACAACGGACGATCGGGGCCTGAGAGAGAAGCAACTGCAGGGCACTCATTTTCCAATTCTTCGTCAACAGCCCGAGATTATTCTGCGCAGTCAGGCCTGCAGACTTTGAAGACACTATCATCTCCCGGCCAACACCGCATGATCGAATACCTAGCATTCCCCGCGATCTGTTAGTTTGGCCGAGGAGGGAAAGTTCGGAGGAGCCAAAGGCAAAATTACGGTCGAATCCTGAGGCGAGGGGGGAGTTTATAGTCCTCGAGTTGGCGAGTTCTTGGAAGCCGCGATGGACACACAGTGGCTGCATATCTGGAAGGAGCTTCTGCATCATCATCATGATGTGACGGGCAAGCAGTTTCAATCAAAGTCTCCAACAACGCCTTCCCGAAGGCTGAAATTAAGGTGGGTCGTCCGAAGGGTCGGAGCCCAGGCCAGGGAGATTACCAGAAACTTGAAGACCCCGAGAGCCACAACGGAACCATACTGGCTGGCGCGGATGCAGTTGTGGGGCGAGCCCAGGTTTGGCGTCGAAATGGTGAGGTGTGACCGAACGCGGGCCGCCCCTTCCATAGTGGTCAATTCGGCTTTCTCAGTGGGGCCCGGGCACGCAACCTTACTTACCATTTCCCACATCGTGTCTTATAGTAGATTTTTTTTTGCACGAAGGAAGATGAACCGTTTTCGCACCCATTCACGGGCTCGGTTTTGCAAGTTCCTTGATCGTGGTTGACATCCACATCGCGCACGGACTGAAGCGGACTGGGCGCTGCAGCCCAACACACGCCCATCGAATCAAATGACAACGCTGTCCCGCACGTTCGACGCCGCTGCTCGCCGCGCTAACCTTGCCGGCCAGGTCGGAGATTCGTCGCCCCCAGCAATTGGCTCTTTTGGTGCTGTCAGGCCGCAACCTCCATGAGGTGGGACCACCAGGCGTCATTCCCTCCCCTGTCCGAGGGCCGCGATGTCAGGATCCCACGATCTGCAACCCGCCTCCCTGGCTCGCCACCAGAAAGCAACGGGGGGCCTGTGCACAGCATCCCGCTGCCAGCGGCAACCTTAATAGAGTCGTGAACCACAGAGCCGGGGTTCGCGTGTTCATTGCATCTCACCAATTTTTGTAGAAAGCGACATTGTAACTGCCTTTGATAATCCCGCACACCGGGTCGCGTCGGCCGCCTCTCACCATGGCATTTGCGGGGTCGTTGATATATGGTAGAGCGCTGGTGAGTTTCCCCCCGCTAGAATGGCACCAATATCCCCCCAACAACCCCCTTACTACCCGCTAACAAGTGTACAGGACCTGCCTCCAGACCTTGCAGCTGCTGCTGGCGAGTCTCGGGTGCCCCTCCTCTATGGATTCATGGGATCATTCGTGCCGGTCGCCTTCGTGATTCTTGTCCTACGCCTCTATTCCCGCTGGCGATTCACAGGCATCGGCAAAGATGATGTCCTCGTCACGATGAGCTTCGTATGCCCATGGCTTCTGACCCCGGCAGTGCCATCCGGCTGACTATCTATCGCAGATTCTCTACATTGGCTTGGTGGTAGCAACCGTATTCGGTGGGAAATTTTCTCCTTACATTCGAGACTGGTAGCTTAACACCGGTAGCTAATATGGAGAAGCAACCAAGTTTGGGCTCGGCCACCACATCTGGACTATCACCGAAGAGGGAGGCGTTTTGATGCAAAAGGTACGTGTATGATCGACTTGTCCGGAATGCTGCCCCGAGCCCTTCGCTAAGAACTACAAATCATAGTGTGGCTTCAGCTCCCAGGTCCTCTACCCCCCGGCCCTGTGTGCGATCAAGCTTTCTATCGTCTTCTTTTTCATCCGCTGCCTCCCGGAAGTCCATGATAGAAAACCCTTTCTATACGGTTTCGCCGGGTTCATCTTCGCTGAAGAGGCCGCCTTCACGATAGCACTCTTCCTGCAATGCCGACCCCTCAACTTCTACTGGGACAAGACTGTTGAGGGAGCTTGCTTTAACCAACCGGCTTTCTACTACACCGATGCTGCTTTCAACATGGCGACCGACATGGTCATTTTGTCTCTTCCCTGGGTGCTTTTCCGCAGTGAGTCTCCCAGACACCGCGCTCAGTTAATTTGCTAATCCCTGATAGAGCTCAACGTTTCCAGGCGGCAAAGATATACCGTTGTTGCTATCTGCTCGCTGGGTGTCTTGTATGTGGTATTTCCGCTGCTGATTGTCTGCTTCAACCCTGACTTTCTTTCCAGTACCTTGATCTCCAGCGTTCTCAGATTACCCTACCTTCATGATCTGAACCAATCAGTGGATCCTACATGTGAGTCCAGACAGGAAGTTGGCGGAGTTTTGCAAAGCGCTGTGAAATTTCACACAGAAATTGACAAATTGCTTCCAGGGAGCGTGGTGAACATCGTCATCTGGACTATCGCCGAGTTGGGCTCGGCCATTTCACTCTCGAGCATCCCCGCCGTCCGCCCACTCTACGCCCACGTGTTCAAGAAAGGAGGGCTGAAAGGCGGATCGAACGGCTCCAGTTATACCGCCTCAGCCAAGAAGCCCAAGACAATCGGGCCATCCCCCTTCCTCAACTCCATCGGCAGCATCGCCGACAATTCGCCCTGGAGAAAAGGAGTGCAAATGTTCTCGGTCAGTAGCAGTAGCGACAACCAAGAAAAGTCACAGATAGTCACAGAGGCGAGCGGCAGCGAGGATCATATTGTTTTGGAAAGCAGGCCACAGTTCGAGGCGGCCAACAAGGGTACAAGCATCGACAAGGACGAAATCACGGTCATCGAGTCGCCGCCAATGGCCGCAACCAAAGGTCACCAACCGTTTTGAGATCGATTACCGTATTTGTATCCATAAGACTCCGCACAAGTCGTTGCAAGATTCCTGTCGAACTAATGAGCCATAATAAGATTGTCGATTATTTCGGATTTCCCGAAGGACTTAACGTCCAACACCTCCAGTTGCTGTAAACCTTCAATCCCACCGCCAGACGCCGTGGCTCATTAATCCGCCACACCTCTGTCCGAAGCTCTTAGTCTGGTAACTATAGTGGCTTCTGGCCCGTAATGACGTGGTAGTCAAAGATAGCATGGGCGTCGCCCTTGCGAATCGCACTGCGCACGTTCTCATTCAACGCGGTCACATCGTCTTGCGGCCAGCCCAGAACATCCTTGAACAATGCCGCCGTGAAGGCCTCGACGCCTTCAATGAAATTAACATCCATCAGCGTGCCGACTTCCTTCAGGCGGGGATCGCGCGGCCAGCTACCGACAGGTAACCTCATCGTGTCGACCTTGACGTTCTGAAAGCCGGCATCCTTCGTCCATCCTTCCATCGACGGCGCCGGGTCGAGCGTGCGGCCGATCTTGTTGCAAGCCTCGACGAGGCCCTCCATCAACTTTACCATGGCGTTGTCAGGCTTCAGTGTCCCGTCCTGCGAATACAGCGTGTTGGCTGTCTCCTGAAACTCTACCCAACCGCCGGGCTTCAGATTGGCGTAGATCTGCTTCACCAACCGCGGCCAATCCTTGATGGAACCTGCCATATAGCGGCAATGAATGTAGTCATACGGCTCGGGCTCAGCCCAATCCAGCTCAACATCATCAACGACAAACTTGACGTTCGGGGGGCACCACTGTGACTGGATCGGGCTCAGGTCGTTACCCACAATCTGGGCTGCCCCTGGATGCTCGTCGCCCAGCTGGATAGCCCACAGCCCGGTGCCAGCGCCGAGATCGAGCACGCGCAATCCATCGTCGGGCTTGATGGGCGCCAGAAACAACCGATCCCCCATCAGGCGGTAGTAGACGTGGTGGATCATGTCCAGGCGATCCTGTTCCTTCTCGTCGTTGGGGAAGTTGTACGCGCCGGATTGGTAGCTGTGGTACCGTCGCCCATGCTTCCATTCGTACTTTAGGACGCTGCTGGTGATCGAGGTGCTCGCTAAGGATGCCCCGCTGCCATAGGTGGAGGCGGCGTCGTCTACCTCGACGCGGTCGCCGTCGTTATCGTGCATCGTCGCGTTGTCGATATGACTATCGGGGAGTGGGGAGGTGTCGTTCTGGTATGACGTGTGTCTCAGGAGAAATCGCAGCGAGGGGCTTGAGGGAAAAGGCCTGACAGAGCGCTTGTTGAGTGACAGCGGGACGCATGCGGGGGCGGCCCTCGCCGGCGTCTAAGCGATACGGGAACGCTACCAGGGGGAAGAGGTTAGCGTGGCGGGAGCACCAATGAAGCGTGGTGCTGTGGGCGGTGTTGATACCCACTCGGCGACGAACCATGCTCGAATTGGAAGTTAACCCCGTGTTGAAGACTGCTGCCGGCAGCGACCCCCAGTTATGTCCAGCACGCAGCGCCCAATCGTTACGGGGTAGTTCGGTGGTGTGGTCGAGGTGTGTTGCGACGCTACTGTGCAGGCTGTTCCCGTTTGTCACGAGAAAACCCCGCTCCAAGACGTTGGAGTTGGGGGCCATCTTCCCGCTGACCGAGTGGTTCCGTGGCAGTCGAAATTTCGCCGGTGCGGGTTGGGTATCTACCTATCGCCTGGTTTTCGAATTTCCGCCGATTGCTGTCTAACGATCACGGAACAAGCGGCAATAGGCCTAGCTCCGCAGGCTAAGCCCTCGTTTTGTTGAAGCTGAAGATAGCGGCCCGCATCTAGGGTCTTTCGGTGCTAGAGGCTCACCTGACACCTGACCCCTGCCTGCATCACACGTGGATGCCCGGTGACAACGACAGTGATATCATTGATCTCCATAGCACGAAACTCCGCCATGCCTCCGAGATGATAGGAAAGCCTTCCAGAACAACAGTATCATCCACTCCTATTTCTCCGTCTGCTCTTCCCCCTTAGACAACGCATAGAGCGGCCTCAATCTGTTATTCCTATCAACAGCCCCAAACTTCGCCATACTCGCATGAAACCTCCAAAACAAGTTCACAATCAAAAACTTCACCGGCGCCGGCGCAGGCGGCCAGTGCGACCACCTCCCCCCCTCATAGTTCGCATCGATATGCGCCCAAATCCACACCATCCCGCCAAACCCCATCTCCTTCATCCCCTTCTCCGCCTCTTCAGCCATCTTCGCCATCAACCCCCCCATCTTCTCCGCTCCATACTTCCTTAGCCCCAGCAGCGTCTCAATCTCATCCTCCAAATGCTGCATGAGAACCTCCCCAAACTCATCCACGAGCGCCACCACCCTCTCCCCGTTGTACTTCTCCTTCCCAGCCACCACAGCATCGACATATGCCTTGAGCTTCTCCAGCCCGCCCTCAAAGGCGTGGTGCTGCGCCACGTTGCCCTCCATGATGCCCTTCTCACCAGCCAGTTCCTCCACGGCAGGGAAGAAGTCGGTCTCTTCGTTCTTGTGGTGGACGCGCACGACGAGGTGCCACCCGCTGATGTACGAGAGGAAGGCTTTTTCATCGGCGGGCGTGATGTGTGGCGCTTGCAGGTAGATGGAGTTGAGGCCGCGGCCGATGGCGTTGTGCACGAGGGTCATTTCGGAGGCCATGGCGTCGAACATGTCGGGCTGGAGGCACTGGGGTTAATGCTTGGGGCAAAGGTGAAAGGGTTGAAATATGGGCCGGGGGAAAGTACCTCGCCAGCGTGGGGATCTTGAGACTTTATGTGTGTTGGCGTTGCCATCATTTTGAAAGGGTGGTCTGCGTATACAGGGGCTGCCATTTTGAGGAGAGGCTGTTGGATGTCACTGGGGGGAAGGCTGAGGTGGAACGATGGCGATTGGACAATGAAGAGGGCAAATTCTATGAATGGTAAAGCACTGAGCTCGTGAGAGGTTTAATACTATTTTGCTTGCTGACAAGATTCCAAACCCTGAGTTCTTGGTCACCCACCCGGAACGAGACAGCTGAGCGACTCTAAACCCCAAACGACACATTTGACCGGGGTGCTTGTTCAGCTCCAGCAACGCCACGCATACGAGCCAACCACAAAGGCGAAATAACCGGAAATCTGCGCCCAAACAGCGCAAAAGCTGACTGTTTTCCGCTTCAGCGCTCCACTGTCGGCAGCGAAGCGATGCCGTGGTATCCAATCCATACTGTCGGGATTATGACTTGATCCTCCACGCCCTCTGGTCGACAACGTCCTTAGTCCGTACCACCCTCCTTTTTCAGCAAGCCACCACATGTGTGCCAAGACCGCCACTGGACCCTACTTGCGTGACAAATAAGTCATATTTATCTCTGCTAGGGGAGATCGTGATCCCTCACCATTCCGTATTAAAGCCGACGAGCCTCTGAGATACTGACGGGATTATCCCGCTTATTTGGCAGCAACCCCGATGCTATAAATCCGGTCTCGCTCTCCATGAATCCAGACCATTGCAGTCCAAACCTTCACCCTCATCCAGCCGGTTGATGACGCGCTCCGTCCAAACAGCCCCTTCCACTCCCCCTCAGCCCTCTTTCTGTCCTATCCCTCGGCCACCCACCGATTTACAATCCCTGCCTAGCCCCCCCCTTTCCCTCCCACCCCCAAAATCGGCTTCGCGAAGCTCGCATCCACCCTTTCAATATACCGATCCACCTCCAACAACTTCACAATGACCGGCTGCCTGTTATGCGTCTCGAACGCCTCGCGCCCCGTATACCGCTCAAAGAAGTGAAACATAGTCGGGTCCTCCGAGTCCCGACAGATACAGTAGTATATGATTCCCGGTTCTGACTTTGCGAGCTTGGTGGTGAGTGCATAGACTTGCTCTAGGGCGTCGGCGTGTTGCCGGTGGGCATAGACCTGGAGGCTGTCAGAGAGGGTTGGAGGTTGAAAGGGGGATAAAAGGGCGGGGAAAATGGGAAATTGGGGAGCAGGAAAGCAGAAACGGGAGGGGGTAGTTACGCGACCAAAGACGCAGAACTCGTCTTCTGGGATGGGTGGGAGGTTGGCCAGCATGTCTGGTTGTGGCTTGGGGGAAGCCATCGCCTGTTCAAGTCGTTGTGAAAATGCGTACTGAAACTGAATAATGGGCTGATGATAAGAAGTCATCCATCCCGACAGAAAAATACGGGATACCACGGCCCTTAATATCGGGCAGAGATGAGCTTCATGATTCAATATGATTCATAAATGTAATGTGTGGAGGTTGGTGCCAATCCACGTGTGCATATGCATGATATGTCGGGAATAGCAAGGAGGTTGGGTATGTATAATAGACCCATATTTTCGGATAGCAGGATTCAACCCGTAAATCGCGGAGCCAGCCATATGCAACCAAAACTATGTGGCCATGCCAATACAAATGAATACTCCAACTCCCGAGTGGGATGGTGGAACGAAACCGTCACCCAAAACTATACCACGCCATCCGGCATCCTGTAAAAAGGGGGTATCAATAAACGATCTGAAAATCCACCATCCACCGACGCCGAGTAAGCCATGTAGAACAAAGAACAACCTCCCAGAATGCCGGCCCGCTAGCCCGGAATGCCGTGACAATGTCCGTTTCCGGAGCGGAACCACCCGCACAACAAAGCCAAACAATGCCCACCCCCACCCACAGCACCAATTGGTCGCTCGATCTAGATCAGTTGAGCTGACGCATATCATGGAGCCTTTGTCGCCAGGATTTTCTTCTCGATTGTTTGCCGTTCTCGCCGTGCTCGAGGAAATTCTCGAGTTGCTTTCTCGATTCCTCGGGAAGTTGGTCGATGCTGTCGTTGAGTAGATCGAGGCAAGTCCTTGATGCTGTTCGGAGTTTAGTCAGTATATCACGCCTGCAACTAAAGACAGAAAGCGTGAAGAAACTTACGGATGAAGCTGTCCTCGACGCCCAGGTCGATAGCAGCTTGCATACGGGCCGAGTTGTAGCAGCCAAACATGCGTTGGATGACCAGCATGCGCCTCCAAAGCGTTACCGAGTCGACTTCAAAGTCGCTGTTCTGGGCTCCCGTGTGCGGCACGTCGTCGGGCATCTGCATCACCTGACTGCTCCGCCACGACTCTGGTCTCTGGGCACTGGGGCGGTGTGATTTGGGTCTCGGCTGCTGTCTTGGCTCTTGATCCTGTTTGCGCTGTTCTGGCTGAGGGGGAAAACTCTGCGGCGGGCAGGGAGTGATTGCGTCTTCGTCGTCGCTGAATGATGCTGTCGACGAGCAGGACGTGGAGCCGAGGGAGGTGCTGGCCCGTCGGTCGAAGATCGGCCGGCGCGAGCCGTTGGTGTGGGGCCGCTCGGGGCCGGCAGACGGCTGCCAGGTAAGCGACGACATGGTGCAGACAACGGCGGACGGCGACGTTGGGTGGATGTGGGTGGATGAAAAGTGCAAAATGCGGATGCGGATCGCAAGACGGCCGCTGGCAGGTATTTATTAGTTATTCCCTTGCGGCTCGTCCGGGTCGACAAACGCAAGACAAAGCAGGTTGCTGCGGAGCCGTCGGCAAAGGGATGCGCCCCCTTAATAAGTGACGGAATGAGACCTGCGTACTGCGTATTGGGAACGAACAATGACTAACTCCCTTGCGTCCCAAAAAATAATGCACGATTCCAGACCGCCTGCAAACCTGACGTGATGAGACAACAGGACGGACAGCCTCGAATGCGACAGCGGCCGGGGGGCTAGTGTCTCTCTTCCAAGGCCGTCCCGTGTCGCGCTGAAATGCCGGTGTCGCGAAGGGTGGCCATCGTTTTTTTTCTCCTTGCTTTTGGCGGGGTGAAACCTGCCCACCACCAACTCCGGGGGCCCTGCCCGATGACGATGATACGCCCTCCCAATTGCCAGCCGCCATTCGAGACTTGGCCCTCAATTGTCGCAAGACAACTGGCCGTTGGGCAGCAGGCGCGGCCGTCAGGTACTTGGCTAGTCTGTCGCGCTGGCACGCTGGCACACCGGCACTGACGAAATAACTGGCCAACAAAGCCGACGCGGGCAGCGGGGCGCCCACTCACACCGCCATCAACTGGGGTAGCTGCAAACATCTTGCAAGACTCATCCACACAAACAGCACAACAAACAATTGACTGCCACGACTCCCTTCTCCCCGGGCCCTCCGCACCCCCGCGGCCAGCCACCGGGCCGTCGTGGTCGTGGTCGTGGTCATGGTTGCGGTGTGGCTGCTGCCCAGAGCGACGATCGGGCATGCGGCATTCGCATGACCTCACCAAAACTTGGAGAGGGTGCATCAGATGTCGCTACCGGTGCGCCGTTGCGATAACATGGGGTCAACGCCCGCGTGATGGTGAGGGGATCGTGAGGGGTCGAGTGATACGCAGTACCCTTCCATTACACACTATCCGATCGTCGAGACAGAGTCCGCGATTGCGGGGTGGAAAACACTGCTTGCTGTGACTGCACCTCCCCCGGAATAGCTTCATCGATCTGGTTGAACTGGTTTGGTCCATCCCGGAGCCTGGAGGCCGTCAGCGCGTGGCGCTCACTGTGCGCTGCAACTCTGCTTTGCCGACTGCAGACGCGCCACGGCGCTCGGCGATCCTCGGTCTTTGGGCTGCCGTCCCATCAAATGGCAGTCAGGCAGTCGGGTGGGGGACCGGGTGCGGGCAGCAGAAATCTTGGTCACACCACCCATCAACACATCTTCATTTCGAGGGTTTGGCAGCGTCAACATCACGCCTTATCGCCGTGATGAGACCGTAACAGGACCCGCTGCTTGTTGACTGATCGGGGCTTGGGATGCAACTCACGATAAGCATTCGGTTGCCCGGCAGTTGGAGGTCACTCGCCTGGCAGCGGCAGTTGGGGCAATTGCCGGAGCCAAGGTTGAGACGGAGGGGCAATAACCCTAACCCCCGACACCTCGCTGCCACACAAAAGGGGTTGACACAAGTGCGAAGCACATAGCATACGTACCCTCTTCATGCTCCCCCCTGGATACAAAGTCTTAAAGTCTTCGGTCTATCGTTTAATCATTGGCCTTGAATTCCTAACTTCATATTTCTATTGAATTTTCCGGAGAGATACCTTAGCACTTCACGATTGGAAGAGGATGGGATTTGAACAAGTAGAAGCTTTTACTATATAGCTCCTGTATTGGAAAGGAGAAATATTCTATGTTATCGAGGCGGAATCATAGTCCCCGCGACCATCCTCCCTCTGCGTGGCGGAAGGAGCTCGCAATTTCGTAACAATCATTATAATTACCACAGAGTCTGCCACCATCCCTGCCCTATTTTTTACCTCCTACGTCGTTTTCGAAATCATCCCGTCGTGGAAAAGCATGCCCGCCACACTGGCCGAGGTCAGCGTTGCAATCACACCGCATATGAGCGCCGAAACGGCAACGCGCACGACATCGCCGCTGCGCTTAGGCGCAAGCTGCGATAGGATGCCAATTTGAATACCCAGGGAGCTGATATTCCCAAAGCCCTAAAATCCATATTAGCATAATATCCATTGACTGCCAAAGTGATCAGTACTCACGCAGCAGGCGTAGGTGGCGATGACGATAGAGCGGGGGCTCATGCTCTTGTAGGGTTCCAGAGTTGTGAGAGAGTTGAAGGCAACAAATTCGTTGGTAATGATCTTGGTGCCAATGAGCCTCGCCACGGGGAGTAGATCCTTATTCGGCACGCCCAGGAGCCAGGCAACAGGATATAAGATGTAACCGAGGAACCATTCGAGAGACAGTGCAGGCCTGCCGTTCAAGCCCGCACCCCAGTACCTGCCCCACCAGCCTAGAAGGCCGTTGACTAGGCTAACGAGGGCGATGACACACAAAAGGCAGGCAATGATGGTGGCTCCAATTTTGATACCGAGCCAAGCGCCGTTTGAGAAGGCGTGGATCCAGTTGACAGTCGCGTGTTCTTCGTCTTCTGGCACCTCTACCTTGCCGGATGTCATCGTCTCTTCGGTCTCGGGGTAACGCAACTTCGAGATGGCCAGGGAGGCAGGAATAGACATGATGCAGCTGGAGACGAGTGCCTGTGCATTCAAACCCATACCAATGTACGCCACCAGGACGGAACCGGCGATGGTGGCAAAGCCGCAAGTCATGATCTGGTGGATCTCGGCCTTCGTCAAATGGGAGATGAAGGGCCGGATCAGCATTGCCGACTCGCCCTGGCCGATAAAGGGGGTCGCAGCAGCCACAACAGCCTCGGCGCCCGACACGCGCAAGCTCCAGAAGAAGAAGACGGCGAATTTCTTGATGAACCACTGCAAGAACCCCAGATGGTATAGCGCCTGTACAAGGGCGATGAAGAAGATGATGGGCGGGACGACGCCTGTCAAGAACCAGTGGACATCCCGAATTCCGTCGAAAGTCAGGAACGCAAGACCGTCGATGGCAAATCCAAGCAGAGTCCGGGCCATCTCCGAGATAAAGCTGAAGATGTCATAACCGGCCTGGGTTCGCAGGACGAAGACAGCAATGATGAACTGGGTCAGCATACCGCCGATGACTGTGTGCCAAGGGATATTCTTTCTGTCGCGCGATGAAGCGGCGAGAAGGAAGATCATGACTAGCAGACCAAAGATGGATATGGCACGGCTTGCGCGAGTATTGTCCCCCGTCTCTTCCGGGACAAACGTACCGACTAGGAAGACGGCGAGGGTCACGACTGCGGCAAGAGGTTGGCGCAATTTCGAGGGAGTCAACCGGTAGACTACCCCCGCCGTGTTCTGCCAGACCCAGCGGATTGGGACCATAGCCAACCGACTGGGCACCAACCAGAAGAAGTAACGGATGCAGATGGCGAGATATAGCAGCGTGGGCTTCAGCCATCCGAGGCCTTCGGTATTGCGGTGGCGGACAAGTCCGAAAATCCACCAGCTGTACACGCGTTAGCTTCGTCATCCCATCTACCAGATTTCCCAGTGGAAGAGGGAGATTGGGTACTGACGCGGTCATGAGAAGAAAGAAGATGGTCAGCCAGGCACGCTTTACCCAAAGCTTGATAGTGTGGTTCCGCTTCTGGGTCGCGTCCAACTCGGCGCCGTCGCCGCGGATGGAGCCGACTTTGTCGCTCTGGTTCTCCGGGTCCACATCGAACTGGCCAACAGGCGGGGACTTCTTTTCATCAAGCGAGGGGCTGCCATCGCTCGACTTGGAGCTCCGGCGGTCGTGGGAGCTAACAGGGGGTGGTCCGGGTCGGATCGCGTCCTGGATGTCGCCCTCGTAGGGGGCCTTGGACGTTGAAGACATGATCGCGCTCTGGGTGTTGAGACCGGGGGGTGCGGTAGCTCGGCGGGTGCCGTGATGATCGAACGCTGGTTAAGCAGGAGTGCAAAACAGGTTCAACGCCTCACGCCATACGAGCGGGTTGAAGTAAGAGTGGCGATGGTATTTAACTTAAACTGACGGCATAAGACAGATACCAGACCAACAAGCACCAGTGTAGATAAGACGAAGGACGGGAACGGCGGGCCCCAATCTCGACAAAACCTTGGCCCGTGGCACTTCATGGAGGGATGGAAGGGACGAATCGAGCGACCGAGACCCCTCGTGTCCACCCGCGACCTCGGTCATACCTGCGGCAGCTTTCGCACATGCGCGCATGGCAGATGCAGCGTATCATGGCCCGTCCGGGGTGCTGCCGATGACGGTCAGAGGCGGCATCTTGGCGGGGAGGGAAACAGGGAGCATGGTTGAATGCGGAGGGAGATCAACTCGGGGCAACCAAGAAAGTGCGTCAGATGCATTGGCCAATCAGTGGCAATTGCGCGCCTCCTGAGGCGAAAGATTGCACAGAAGTTCCCATTGGGTCCAAATGTTGGAGCCACTCAAGGTGCAGGGATCTGGCGGCGACGAAGAGATCGGCGCCAGCAAAAGAGCCGGGCGCGTCCGATCAACTGCGACCTTCTCGTTTGGTGTATCTTAGCGTCTCGAAGCTTGTGTCGGGGCGGACGACAGCGCCGACCGCTAAAACTACGGGCAGGTGCAGCGCCGTACCAGGAGAGCCGTTCACCGTTGCGGAACAATGAACCCCTCCCCAAAGCGGGTATAATTTGCATCGTAGCATTGGAAAGTATAACATCCATAGCACCTCCATTGGCTCCTGACGGGCAGGTATTTACTGTCACATCCACGCCGCTCCTCGCACCCAGCCCAACCACATCAGCATGCTTATCTCGTGCACTGAGGCCAACTGGCTGATATCAATTAGTAGGCCTCGGCGTAGGACTCGACGCGGATCCCAGCGTAACTTGACCTGTAGCAAATAGAAGAGCGGCATCCATATCGGATGCCCCGCCTACCATTCCTCATGCACAAATGGTGCTACAGCATCTTGTGGTTGCACCTTCCATTTTGGGTGTCTCAGAAAAACGAACCCCTGCTCAACCATCTTCGAATTCCCGGATTAGTGTCGTTCGCCGAGGGCCCCGCCCGTGGCAACGGTGTCGGGGATATAGCACGGCCGGGACTCCCGAGCGGCCGGTTGGGAGCCGAAATCAAATACCTAGCCATCTTGATTGATAATTCTTATCAGTTAACTATTCAAGAAAATAATACTAGTCCATGCCGAGCCAACCAACCGATATCACAGTTACCCCCAACGATCCGTCATCACCCATTACAGTAGGTGCATAGTCTCGATCCGCAAAATCGATAAGGAATTCAAATGAAGATAAGTGATGGGAAAGCGCGTCGGGGAGTTCCCCGGTTCTTCAAGGACTCTCAACTCAACCCCTTGATTCGACAATTTCAACCTGTTTTCCCAGCCGGGAAATTAGCGACTGCGCGTTGCCGAAGTTCACCTTGTTGCGTAGCTCGGGTGTCATTTCGAACGTCTCGAGGTCCTCCAGAAACGCTGGGTATGCCGACGATGGCGCATATGGGAAGTCGCTCTATCACACCGGCAGGGGTCAGTCAACGGAGCTCACCGAAGCGGATGCGGAATTTGTCACCTACCCCGTAGACAATGTGGTCCTCGGGGACCATCTCCAGCAGCGTTCTCAGTGCCTGCGGTGACGTCGAAAGCGCCACATCGTAGTAGAAGCTGCGGAGCGCCTGTGCAGCTTCATCGTACGTCGTCCCTACGGCCCACCAGGCCGCAACACCCGTCGTCCGCCGCAGCGGCGTCAGCAACCGGCTTGCAACAAACGGCAGCGTGCCGCCCGCATGGCTTAATATCACTTTCACGTTGGGGTACTTGTGGAGTGTGCGGCTGGTGATCATATCGACGGCTGTCCGGGTCGTCTCATGTGGATAGTCGATCACTGGCTGCGACATGTACGGGTTGACCCGTTCCGTATCGACGGGATGGGTGGGGTGCACAAACACAGTGGCGCCGCGCCGGTCGAGCTCTTTCCATACGGGCTCCACCAGCTGGTTGCCTAAGTACGTTGCGTTGGGGCCATACCGAGTGAACAGCGTGACGCCGTCTGCGCCGAGTGCGTCGAAGGCATGGTCGATCTCTGCCAGGGCCGCCGACGTGTTGGTGATATCGGGCAGCGATGCGAAGAATCCGAATCCGTGGTGGTCCTCGTCGCGGATCTTTGCGGCGTACTCGTTCAGCTGTCGGGCAAGCGCGGCCTGTCCATCAGGGTCCCGGACGATACAAGGCCCCGGCGCCGTGACAGACAAGATGGCGGACTGGACGCCCAGATGCTTCATGATCATGCGCGACGATGACAGCGACCACCGAGGTGTCGGCCAGCCGCTGGGATCACCTAAAGTCTCGGAGCTCAGCACCAGCACATCCCACTCTAAGTCTGAGTGTCTCGGGCCAAAACCTACCTCCAGCATCCTCAACCGCTATGAGCTAAAAGTCAGCACCAATTCTAAATCTCTGGTTCAGAAACAGGGCTGCATACCCTGTGCATAAAAGTCTGGGACAAAGTGGTGATGAATATCGATTTTATTGACCGGTGGCTGCGGCGGCCAGGTGACGCCCTTATCGAGGTACCACTGTTGGGCGAGATTCTGCAGGTTTGCGATGCCCGACAGGACGGGCGCGATGTATTCTGTCCGCATGGCTGGCGGGATACTCAAGCGAACGGCTGAGGTCAAAACAAAGTTGTGTATCGCGCGGATTGCCTGCAGTTGATGTTGCGGTGGTGTTGCGTCCGCCCTTCCGCCGGTGACGTGCTTTGAGGGGTCCGGTCGGGGCGAATTCCTCCCAAAATCCGGATTTTGCTTGGCACGCAGCTTGGCCCACTGAACGGCGGCCGGCCGAGGCACCTGCCTGCGCCTGTCAGCGCCCGCCAGCGCCCGCCAACAGCGCGCCGTCCATTCTGAAACAGGGCAGGCAGATTGGCACCAGACTCCACAGCGGTGACGGGTCCAGTGTTTCAACCAACACCCGTTGCGATTTTTCCCGCTTCTCATTTTCCGACACTTTCCTCGGTTGCAATCCAGCAAATTGGGCGTGAGCCTCACACGAGATGCCATCCCGATTAACCAATCACTAAGAACAACACGCACCATAGCACCGACTTGGGATTTGATCACCAAGATATCTATCGCCGGCCGCCAGTGCCGCTTGATTGGCGCAATCTGGCCCCATCCAGCAGAAGCTTGATCACAAGCGATAACGACCTACCAACTTGAGACGGACACCCTGGGCCTGTCGGCGTTCACTACCGGCACAGCAGGAGCCTCGGTCTCGGTATAACGGTAACCTAAACCGTGACCGAACTTGGCCGCACCCGGAAAAGGTTGTCCCCGTCGATTCCGAGCTTTCCGATACGGACGCAACAAACGGCCCGTTCCATCAAACAGTCACCAGAGTGTGATTGTGCTAGCAAATTCGCAGCAAACTACCAAACATCCCTCATGAGATGTCTCACAACGACCAGGCGCCCGCATTTCCCAATAGGGACCACATGGTCAGCGCCAAAGCTGCCACGTTGATTCTCAGGGGTGTCATTGCGACCGGCGAGTCCCCTATGACATCTATGGCAGAGAGGTCAGAAAAACAGCAGCCAGCAAGGGATCTGCATCAGATAACTTCGGCGCCTTCGACGACCCAAGGGACTCCTGAGATGCCAGCGATTATGGCCATGATGAAGGAAAGGGAAACGAATGCCGCCAAATCGAGGCGAAAGGGAGCAGTAGTTAGGTCGAGGGTTGACGATGAGCTGGCGTATCCTCCGAGCAAAAGACTCAAGAAGAACCAAACGGCGCCGGCCAAGGGAACTTAAGGCGTGTATACGGGCCTACCGTACGAAAATGTAGGGGCTGGATCTGATTAATATTGCAGTCCGGCAACAGTACTACACGGACACAGATCCGAAAGACTGACATCACGGCATACGAGGTTGACGGATCTGATACAGAGAGTGGGATGTATTTTGAGGAAAGATGGCAATGAGGTGGAAATATTCTCACGTCATCTTTTTTCAAGCACGTTACTGCTGCCTGTGACTGCTGACTGTGGAATGGAAATCATAACCATAAGTTGTTAGAATTCAAGGGCTGGATCGCTTGGCCCTCTGTCACGAAAATCAAATACTCGTATCACACTTGTGATAGTGCCCATTACAGTACTCTTAGGCGTTAGCTGTCTCCTTGCGCTCCTCAGCTGGCATTCCGATCTTTTCCTCGGATGACATCTCATTTCGCTCCTGCTTGAGAACCAAATGGCGAGTATTCCTGGTCTTCCAGGCAGGTGTGCCAAGAAACCTGACAGCTGTAGTTATTGAAGTTAGCATGGAGGTCTCTCACTGCTCAGGTGAAAGCTACTTACCTCCTGGCTTTGAATCATCAAATATTTCTTGCACCTCCTCTAGAGGCTTGTTTGCAGTTTCGGGGAAAATGAAATAAACGTGGAGGAACATAGCGGCACAGAAGACGGCGAATAGGACATATGTCTTCCACGTAATGTTGACAAAAGCAGGCGGGACGAAGTAGGCGAGTGCGAAGTTGAATGCCCAGTTTGCCGACGTGGAGAGGGCGACGGCCTTTCCGCGGAGGCGTAGGGGGTAGAGCTCTGGTGGATACGTCCACGATACCGGACCCCAGGTCGGGGCGAACGACGCGACAAAGAGGTATGTCGATGCAATGACTGCTTTGGCGGCAGGGCCCGAGATAGCCATTGACTCAGACTTTGACGGGAACTCGCCTGGTCTTGTGGGTCTTGAGTAAACGGCGAACAGTCCTGCATTAATACTTAGCCAGAGGCACATAAGGAAAGCGCCAACCAGGAGAGTAGGGCGGCGACCCCAACGGTCCATCCACAAGAGAGCAGGAACAGTCATGACCACATTTATGACGAACTGAATGCCGCTTGGAAGAAGCACAGCATTACCGCCTAGAGCAAGTAGTTAGTGCCTACTCCTCAACTCCAGAACTGCACTCGAGCTTACCATTGCTGTCGGCTAAACCGGCCATGGTGAAGACATAGGTGATGTAGTACATCTGTTTGAACCCATTAGCAAAGAACAAGATAAGTCATCTCTTCGCAGCTTACCATAACATTCATTCCAGTGAGCTGCGACCAGATCTGGGTAAAAATGCCAATGAATGTACGATTCAACATCTTAGGCCGGAATAGCTCAAAATAGCTGACGTCTGCATTCGCCCGCTCAAACTCGACCATCTCCCGAATCTCGCCAAGTTCGCGATTGACCCAAGGTGAGTTGGGGTTACCCTTGCCGTGAACTAGAGTCAGCACACCCTTTGCTTCCTCCCAACGGTCTTTCTTGGCGAGCCAACGTGGCGATTCCGGGAGGAGCAGAAGGCCGAGAAATAGCAGGATAGCAGGGATGGCCTGGAGGCCCCAGGGCAGTCTGAAAGCCGCCTTGCCATTGATGTATGAACAACCATAGCAGATGAAGAACATGATTAGGATTCCCCAGGTAATCGCCCACTGCTGGAAGCCGACAAGACGACCACGCTTTGAAGGGGGCGCAAGCTCTGAGATGTAAACAGGGACCTGTGCGGAGCAGATTCCGACCGAAAAGCCGTTTATTATGCGGCCCACGACGAGCATCGGAATGTTGACAGAGGCGCACACAATGATGGAGCCGACAACCCTGTGACTCTATCAGCACTGCCAAACATCCCCCTTCACAGCGCAACACTCACCAAATCACAGCTCCGATCTGGATTGAAGTCTTACGACCAAACATGTCGGACAGGATGCCAGAAACCAAGGCACCAAGCCACGAGCCACCTGGCATCGCAGCCACGATGCCTCCTTGGACGTCCTCGGAGGGGCCCATGCAGAGGCCATTTTCGTTGTGACCGAGCTGATTGAACTGGCAGAGATAGGCCTGAGTTGCGATGATGGCTGACATGGATGAAATGTCAAAACCAAAAAGCGCACCGCCTGATTGGTGTTAACGTGATGCTTTCATGTACCCGTGCCTCAGACCGAGCCCTGACAACAAGTAGCCGCAGCCGCAGCAGCAGCGTGAGACATTGTTGCCGCAGTGGGGCACGCAGCAGGGCAAAGACCTACCGATGACGGCGACGGCCGAAATGAAATAGATGTTGCCGACCTTATACATTTTGTTGATGAAGGCACGAACGCATCAGGTGCGGTTTTGGGGGATGCGCAGTCTGTTAACCAGGCAGTGGACGGCTGTGCCAAGTGGCGGACGGAAGGAAGAAAGAAAGAGGGAGTCACAAGTTTCAATGAATTGGTGGTGTGAAGGGTTCAGGCTTATAAGGAATGATGGCAGCTCAGTGTGTTGAGGTGGGGCAAGCCAGGGAGATTCAATGGGAAAGGTCGGTCGAAAAGGGAAAGAGCAGCCCAAGCCGCAGCCATGGGACTTTTTTCTCGACGCGTTCAACTTAACCTAGGTACGTACAGGTTTCCCTTGTTCCCAATAATTCACTGGCATGAGACCCTGCCGTACGAGGTTCTGGATTCATCCTGAGGGTCAGTGTGGCCCCGGATCCGACAAGCTTGTTTTCCCCGTTCCCCACAGCCTGACTCCGGACTCGGGGCACCCTCACCAAGTTCTCATCAAGCCACTAGCAAGTAGGAGTCCTGCAAGAGGCTCATCCACGGGATCGCCTCGGCCATAAGCTTGTTTGCGCAGGATAGGTGCATCCTGGGAACAAGATCCCTGCTTGTGCATGCTTGAACAGGTTCGCCAAGCCAATCGTCGCGACGCGCAGGGTCCCTGGAAAGCTTCCGATGATCATTGCCCTAAATCAGGTGGTTGTCTGTAATCCAGGAGGGAGACACGAAAGGCACGTTGCACCGCAGCCACGCTTCACGTAGACGACTCCGGGAATTTCTGTTGAATGTGATTGCGGGTATGTCTTCAGCCCAGCTGACATCCTAGTGCACCAGATCCGTTCAACTTGGAATGCTCGGCGGCAGTTTTCATGCTGAATTCCATTCCCGTCCTCAAGCCGTCGCATGTGGGAACAAGCTTCGAGAAAACGCCTCCCGCACTTAGCGCATGCGGGAAGTTCTGCTGGTGAGGTCGGCAATCGGCACATGCCTGGGCTTGCAAGGGCTGCATGACGTCATACCACCATCCATCACAGCTCAACTGTCAAGTGTCAAGACTGCTCTGCTTGGATGTCGCCGTCTGAGAAGGCCCAATAATATAGGCCATACGAATAGATCACTGCTTTCTGGAGCGTTCCCCTTGCCTACTTGCAGTTGAATGCGCCCTCCTGCAACGGTAGCTAGTTGCACTGGCGCCAGTTCCGTTTTCGCTCGGATACTCTCGGCTGAGACAATCTTGCACCACCCATCTCGCAAGAATACATTTATGTCCTGACCCGCCCATCCATAAACGTACCGTGGAGGAATGCACCCTTCGTTATTTAGAGATATGCAAGGCGCCCTATTGATCGAATGCAGCAAAAGCAGAGGTTTTGGGGAAGCTCAACGAGAGGGAGGGCAGTCCCTCCCATTCCTGCGAAGTGAGTTGCAGCGGGTGTCGGCGCAATTATTCCGGGCTTATGGAAAAGAGGACGAGACCCGGTGCTTGTAGCTTCCGTTATCTCTTTTTATCTGACTGGTTCACCAAATTGGCCCCGCGCCGGGGTGATGGGCTACCAGGGCGGCCCTTCTCGCAACACCAACGCAGATTAGGGTCACCAGGACCTGCAACACCAAGAACCGAGTCAATCACTTGATTTAGGATCGATGTAGCGACAGAATGGGCGCGCCCGCGGGGTCGTAGGCGTGGTGATAGGCACATGAAGTTCTGACTGAGAGCCAGGGGATCTTGGATGCGTGGCTTTCCAGTGGGGAATATCGGTTGACATTTGTTCCGGTCCTATCGTTGCTATTGCTGGGGAACATTGATACCTCGGTGTAATAATGCGCCGTAAATCCCTTGCCAAAGGGAATCGAGCATCTTTGGGTTGGGTAGCTGAGAGCTGAGATCCAAGGTCCTGTCAAGTCATGGAAGAATTTCCAAGGGACAGGCCGCGACATCGTCAGCGAAGCGTACAGTTGGTGCCGGCCCGATGCCCCACTTAAATCGCGGGGAAGTCACATGTTCTCGCTCCTGCCCTTCCCCGAGACGCGTCAACCGTGCTGCCAATTGTCGACAGATCGAACACCGATGCGACCAGGAATCCGAACCCCAACCCCCCCCGAGATTTCGTCCTTTACAGCGCTCCAGGGAATTTGCGCACGCAGTTTCGCAACCAGCACTCCAATGGCGTCATCCAAAAAACGAGCGGCTTCGCCCTCGACAAGCAAGCGGTCCGCGCCGAATGACGGTTCCATTTCTCCACCTCCTCTCAAGCGCAAAGCTCAGAGCGCCATAACGAGTTCGTCCATCCTTAGGGGCTGTACCCAAACTCTGCATAATTAACGCTACCATAGAGTCTGCGGTTGCGAGCTTCTTCACCCCCACTTCGCAGAAGCCGAAAGACCGAACCATATGGACCGAGCGAAGCCCGGACGACGATACCGTTGCAACTCTGCTGGTAGCCAAATATAACCCCGAGGCAAAGGATGGCGATAAAACAGAGATGTTGCAGAAGAGAGGGAAGATAGTGGCGTTTGATCTGGATTCCACATTGATCGCCCCTGCATCGGGCAAACGCCATGCGGGCGACGCAGCGGACTGGAAATGGTGGCATCATTCTGTCCCAGGGCGATTAAGACAGCTATATCACGACGAAGGGTATGTCTGGACTGTGTGTCTCCTACTCGCAGCAGCTAACTTTCCTCAGTTACCAGGTGGTTGTG
>Ga0247770_1000300_pt1 | contig 48400 bp, 47 predicted proteins | sample UWRJL136409B6_FD_179943 | JGI IMG/M metagenome (GOLD analysis project Ga0247770, IMG submission 179943) | Plant litter microbial communities from Arlington Agricultural Research Station in Wisconsin, United States - UWRJ-L136-409B-6 | ecosystem: Environmental > Terrestrial > Plant litter >...
CCCCTCGCAACCTCCACCGCCGTGCCCCCTCTCACTTCCGTCCCCTCAAACCCCTCCACTGACACCACCTCCGCATCCGCGCCCATCCTCAACAACCACCTGACCACCTCTCCCCTTCCCATCCTTACAGCCGCGTGAATGGCGGCATTTCCCCGGAGGTTGGTACCGTTGATATCAACTCCTTTTCCAAGAAGGTAGGACGCAGTGAGGAGGTGGCCCCATGCGCAGGCGACGTAGAAGGCGGAGCAGCCAGTGATGTCGCGCAGGGTGGGGTCTGCACCGTGGGAGGTGAGAGTGTGGATTATGTAGTCGTGGCCGGAGGCGGCGGCGAGCATGAGGGGGGTGCGGAGGTCGTGGTCGAGGGGGTTGATGTCTACGACGTATGGCTCTGGGCTGGGTTGGGACTGTTGGTGAGAATCGGGATTGGGATTGGGATAGGGATGGGGTTGGAGAAGGAGGGAGACGATCTCCTCGCGGCCGGAGGTGGCTGCGTAGTGCAGGGGTTGTTTTCCTTCGGAGTCAACGAGGCGGGGGTCGGCGCCGTGGGCGAGGAGGAGCGAGAAGAGGGCGGTGTTGTCTGATGTTGAGGCGAGGCGGTGAAGAAGGGTTTGGTCTTGGGCGTTGCGAGCGTTGGGATTTGCGCCGGCGGAGAGAAGGGCTTCAGCGCCGGTGAGGATGGTGGAGGGGGAGGCGTGCTTGGAGGAGGTGAGCGCCCAGAGGGGGGTTGGATCGTCGGGGTCGTTGGAGCGGGTATTGGCGTCTGAGCGGCTCATGTTGAGGAGGTAGTGGATGATGGGGAGGTGGCCGCTGTGTGAGGAGAACCAGAGAGGGGTGTGCCCTTCAAAATCGGTGGCTGAGCATGCCGGTGTGTCAGTTGGATATTTGGGATCGGTGAGGATGGCTAGGTCCGCGAGGTGGCCGTTACGTGCTGCGTGGTGGACGGGACTATACCCGTGCTCATGGGTCCCGATCGTTGGGTCGGCCGCAGTTCCATGTCTGTTGGGTTCCAGCAGGATACGGAGTACAGAGGTATCATACGGCTGGATCTCACGGTCATCGCGGGAAACGGCCTCCCGCAGCGGAGTCCTTCCATCGCTGTCGCGGGCGTTGGAATCTGCGCCGTTTCGCAACAGCACTTGAACCACGGCGTAGAAGTTCCGGTGAACGGCAAAGTGCAACGCACTCGAGCCGCGGGCATCCGTGTGACATATGTCAGCACCGCGACGGATCAGGGCAAGCGCTGCGACTGGATGGCTGTAGAGGAGCGCGAACATGAGCGGGGAGGTCATATCCCTGGAGCACCCATCGACGTGGGCGCCATACTGGAGGAGGATCTCGATGAGACCGAGATCACCGTTTATAGCCGCCATGCAGAGAGGTGACAGGCCATCTTGGTCGTCCAGGAAGTTTGGCTCCACCCAGATATCACGGAGCACACTTTCCGCATCGTTTCTGTTCCCCCGTTTGACTGCTCGCATGAGTTTGTCTCGGCCGTCGCGATCATGTGGCGAGCTGGCACCCGAAGCCGTCGACATGCGCCGCACCAGTGGGATAATGTTCGCTGTTGGATCGAACAGCCTAGCCATCCCGATCAGCACTGCCGCCATGTCGTCGTGGGTTGCGCGTCGCTCAAGTGCCACTCTCGAGTTAACTTCCCTAAGCGTCATGTCAGAGGTCACCGAGGCTCATCCGTTACATGGTGTGGTGTACATACAACTGAAGACTGCTCTGGACAAGCTGAAGTTGCCCCCGTTTCGTCACGATCTTCCGATGCATTCCAACGAGGTAGGACATGCGGAACCCTAGCACGCCCCTGGATACCCACCCGTAGATCCTCGACTCGCTGTTGCCGGATCGGTCTAAGCGCTCCATTTCACCGAGCAGACTGTTTAGGTCCAGCTGCAGCTGGTCGACACTGTCCCTGAGGAGACTCGCAAGATTGACGCCGGCATCTTGGTCGTCATTTCCACAGATCTTCAACGTCGGGAGCACGACCTCGGTGGCCGTGAGCTGCCGGCGTATGCTTTTGAGGACACCGTGGGTCAAGTTGCAATCTGCTTTGATATCGAGCAGTTTCTGCGGCGCATCTTTGATGTTGGACACGATATTGATGGCGCGCTCAAGGGTGTTGGCGAGCGTGATGATCGCTGTTGTGATAGAGAGCGGGTCGACGGCCATGTTGGCTGGTGCTGATGATCCCCCAATGATGGGATCGCCACGCCGCATTCCAGCGTGAAGCTGCGCGACAATAAATATGCGGTGTCTCTGAGCCGGCACCGACACGCCGGGACACACCTAATATACTGGCATGCAGCCAGCAGGGAAGTGAAGCCTGCATGCCACCTTGCATGCAGGACCAAATCTTGCAACCTTTCCCGGGCCAGAATCGCTTCCTAGTGGTCGCCCCGTCCCTGCAATGCCTGCCCGGGGAAGTGGACTCAGCCACCGCCATCAACGATGCAGGGTGCCATCCTGTGAGGCTTGGCGCCTCTGACCGAGGGCACCTTTTAACCGATGACGGCTTGATGGCTGGCTCCTAACCTCCCAAGCCACTGCTCCAGTACTCCTTGTCAAGTTGCGGTCTGAGAACAGCACCACCCGCCAGTGACACGTGATACAAACGCTCAGCCCAAAAAGAGGCGGACCTGTCCAGTGCACAGGAAGTCCTAGTCTGTCCAGCCTTTCATTATACTTCGTACTATCATAGGTCTAAAATCAGGTTGGTCGCAAAATGGACGTCCTTGCCGCCTCTGCGTACCTTTGAGGTGGATGGAAAACTTTGCACGTTGCTAAACGAATGAATATGTGGTATAATCCCCGGTTCTCATCTCAAGCCAACGGAGGCCCATAGGATTAACGAAAAAGGTGCAAGAAAGAAAGTTTCGTCAAAGCTGATCGCACAGTTTCTAGTCAATGAACGTCCATCTTCCCTGTCAGCCAAAAAGTAGGTACTTTACGCGCTGTTTCCACTGAGATATATGATCCGTCAACATCTGCCGTCCCTCCTCGCTTTCGAACGCAGAAGTTCCAGAAACATTTCTTTGTCAAAGTTTCGTGTCTTGGGCATCCTCAGCCTCCAATCGAGAAGGGATTACGAGTGTTGGCGGATGTAGGAGAGGTGGGAGAGGCAGTGCTGCCCACAGTAGGTTGCGAGGAGCGGCTCCCTCGAGCGCGTCGGTAGATGCTGTCATCGCTCCGGTTCCTCATCGAAGCTATGTCAACCATTGGAGGCCTTTGGATTGTCCCCCCACCGGAGGGCGGTCGATTGTCCGGGGCAATTTGTTCGTCACTTTCCCTGCGGTCAATCGATTCTGCATCATCGAGTGGCACTGCGGTGCGGTTCCTTCGCCATTTGTAGATAGCTCGTAACAGCAGTACAAGTAGCAAGGCGCCAAGAACTGAACCGACGGCAATGAGGCCCTTCTGCGTCGGTGTAAGACCGGACGGCGATTGGCAGCCGGTCGCTTCTGGGAGTGGGGTTGTCGCCTCCTTCTTCTGAGCCGCCAGGTGGAACGACATGCTCTCGTAGTTGACGTAGAGGTATAACTGCAGTAGTCAGCATAAGAGGCAATTGGACAGCTTCGAATGTGTTGTACCTGTGACAGGAACACCTTTCCGAGTACAGCAGCGTCACCTTGAGCTGGAGATCCAAAGATCTGCAGCTCGTTGTAATCCTCATCCACGATAACTTCACCGTCCGGATCCAAACCACGGAGGCTTCGCTCCATCTCAAAAAAAGGAACAATCACAGTCTGATTGTAGTTGATAGTGAACTTCAGAGTGGTGTTGAAGGGTGTTGGGTCTTTGCGATACACAAGCCCGGGCTCCAGGTTGAACAACCTACTGGAATACTCCGATGGCTCTACGAAGGAGACCTTCAGTATTTCCTTCAGCCGCTTCAACACAGGACTAGGCATTCTGAACAAATTGTCATAGCTGAGAAGCTCGTTAGCAATGTTTCAAGCGCCAAGTGTTATGGAAAGGGTGCCTACGGTTCAACGCAGGCGTTTAGTTTGTTCCCTTTGTCGATGATCTCTTCGTCCGTGCCGTTTCTTGACTTGATTGAGAGTCCAGTAACCCATACCTGCAACGGGCAGTATCGTCCTTCAAGTGGAGTCTTAGAAACAGGGTAGTCGAAGAAGGGACCGGCCAAACTCCCTGAGTCGAATCCTCCGATAACCAAGCTTCCTATTCTAGAATTCCTAATACTCTGGGATCCAGAATTGAGTCCCTGATAACTATCAGTGTACAAAATCGCGCGCCGGGCGTGGGAAAAACATACCCAGGATAGGGCTCCTATGAGGCCATGCTCCTTCAGTCGCCTGAGAAGGGTCGACCCAGATGACAGCGCAAGATGAGATTGAGTGGACCGTTGTCCCTCGGTGATCAAACCAACGTTATCGGCTACCCTTTCGTCCAGGAGTTGGAACGTTGCGCTTGCTGCAGCCGTAAGGTTGTTGAAGGTCGGCCAGCCCGGGTTGAGGTCCCCGACTTCTTTCACATCGACGGCGGTCAAGCTACTTTTATCGACAAATCCACCACGGCGTGAGCGACATTGTGCTGGTGTCATCTTGACTCCCTTTTGACTTTCTTCATCCTTCATGTCGAGTTGGTTCTCGGCGCAAATAGAAGCCTCCGTCAGGAAGGTTGAGTTCACGGTGGTGCTTGGGGCAACGCAAATCTCGGTACCCTGAACACTGACGGTGATACCGAAAGAAAAGATATCAGTCGCAGGCGGGCCAGCTGCGAGAACTTGACAGGGGCCCAAATTCAGGGCAATAGTTGGTGAGGATTGGCAAACCGGTGATGAGGCCGCCCTGCCGACAGTGAGAAGCAGGGTGCACCGAAACACGCTTCTGGAAGAAACCATGGTGTAAGTCAGATGTTTCGACTCTCAATTATGCTCGTGCCAAACGAATCGCGATGTTCGGTGAATCGGCAGAGGTGTGTTATCTCCACGTCCTTGTCCCAGAACACGGGAGAAATGGCGTATTGGACGAAGCGAAGCTCTCAAGAACTTTGGACGAAGGTGAGGCTCTGCCCGACTCTTTGTGGCCATCCGAACTCTTTCTCCAGTGCCCCAGCCACACACCGGTTTGGACGGGAGGTGGTTTGGCGGAGCCAATGTCGTTCAGCGTGGCGCCTGTCATAGCGCGCCATTGAGCGGGGAAGCGTGCCATCCTGTGCCATGCTGCAAGGCATCGGGCATCCTTCTTCATGGTCGCGATTGCTGGCTGCACACCTACGATTCTGCACTGCCTCGCTGCAGGGCATCAATAAAACTCGGGTACCTAGACTTGGAAATGAGGGGAACCAGGGCCTAGAAGCGACGATGACTGCCTGTTTGCCTTCTACGAGCGCGCGTCGTTGCCGGCAAGGCAAACCCCATTTGAAGAGAGCGCCGCCGATTCGGCTGGGCTTAGAGCGTGCCATTAGGTAAGAGAATGGAAGCGATGGGAGGAAAAGGCCCGATCGTGGTTGATGCATCCATGGCAAGCTGATTGACGAAAAGTCGTTGAACCAAACTTTCGATGATCGAAGACAAGGCTCCGTGCCAGTGGGTCTGCCCTGGCAGACCGCTACACAGTACATACAGCGGGGCAAGACAATGTCTCAGTTCCCTGCGGATGGTCCGTGCGCTGCTCAAAGAAGGCGCCCCAGGCAACACTGTCGACCGCCCCTTCCAGAGCTGCTTGATCGCGTGGCCGACCGTTGACTCACTTGCGTTCCGAGCGGTCTGCTCGCAATTTCTGTCTGTGTGCGAATAGCACGAATCAGCCGGACTTTAACACCACCTGCAACGAAGCCCCTGTGTCCCGTGGTGCAGAACCAAGACGACCGGGGAATACTCCGAGTCCCGGCGGCGCCATTGCCGGAAAGATGGCGGCTCCTGACTCCCCGCACTCAAGTACACCCCACTACCGACCCCGACCAGCATCCGCGTCCTCGAAATCCTTCCGATACCCGGCTCAGACATCCACTGCGCGCTCACCACGATCGACCTCAATGAAAGCCCCGAGCCTGCATTTGACGCCCTCTCGTACACCTGGGGAAACCCCATTACGATCCACGAAAAACCGCAGACTTTTGACCTTAACGCTGCGCTTCAGAACTACGTTAGCACTCAGGCTCCGGGGCAGAACTTTGTTGATTTTGACGTCGACGCCTGGCAATTCCGATCTCAACACCCCTTCATCCCCTATGAAAAGGTTACGTGGGATGCTGAGCGAAGGTGTCGACTTATTTGCAATGGCGAGGCCGTCATGGTGACGGCGAACCTCGTAGAGGCTCTGCATCAGCTCCGTCGTCGGCGACCCTTTAGCCCTGAACGAAATTCCGAGTTTGAGACCATGATGGGGGGCCCTATGAGCCGGTATATCTGGGTCGACATGGTGTGCATCAACCAAGAGGACATTCACGAACGCAACGCCCAGATCCGAATTATGGGGCGCATTTTCGAATCGGCAAGCATCGTATTCGGCTGGCTAGGCCCCGAGGCAAACTTATCGCGACGTGCCGGTGCGACTATGGCGCACGTCTTGGACAAAGTGTTTGAGGCGCACACCACGAAAGTCACGGATTTTGACAAGTTCTTGCCTCCTGATATCAAGGCTTTGTTCTGCGTCGAGGGCGTCACGGAGGTTGATGTCTATGCGATATTCGCGCTGCTCCAGAGACTGTGGTTTCGCCGCGCATGGATTATCCAGGAGGCCGTTTTGGCGAAGAAGCTTATCATTGTATGTGGCGGCGTCATGCTGCAGTGGGGAGGCATCGAGTTGTTTGTGTCTCTGCTGCATTCGAGGAATTTGTTCCGTGCTCTGTCCACATTTGCAACTGGGATTATGTCAGGGGGCCCAACGTATAAGGACGGAAAGCAACACCGCAAGTTGGGGTTCGACTCTGTTTTCTCGTTGCTGGGAGATGAGTCGGTCGGGCAGTGGAACGGGGATCTCCGGGTCGACCCTCTGGAAAGCCAAGATTTCATCAATGGAGTCGGAACCTTGCGGAGGCTATTTGGTCGCGAAGTGGTGATAACCGGGCATGTCAAAAATGGGAAGGCGGACGCAGGGGAAACTCTCACTGCCAGCGGTAACCATCTCACTGAGATTGGAGATGACCCCGCCGGATTCAAGGAGCAACCCAACACGAAATCCGAGGAGCTCATAGACATCAGCGAGGAACCGCTCACGGCTGTGTCAGGTTGGCGGGAAACACTTCTTCACGTATGTCGGTCATGTGCAGCCTCGGATCCCAGAGATAAGATATTCTCCCTGTTTGGCATCCTCGAGAAGACTGGATCGCAAATCCCGGATATCATCTGGGACTACCGAACGCCGGCCCACGATATGTACAGGGTTACCGTTCTCGCGATCATCCGAGTAACAAAGAGACTGGATATTCTAGCACAGGTGCAAGACCCCTCCCGAACCAAGCTTCCCGGCCTGCCGAGCTGGGTCCCCGACTTCAGTGTGAGTCTTGGCGCTGCGCAATTTGAGAATTTTCCACATACATACTTCTCAGCAGCTGGCACCCGGTCTCACTGTGCTCCGCCAGCAGCAGGTATTGCATTGCGGCTTCCGGTTGAGGGATTTTTTATTGACAACATCATCGATGTTGCTGCATTGAAAGGTTGTTACTTTCTCCGAACAGCAAAAATTGTCGCCCGTCTACCTCCACGCTACCACCCCAAAGGCCGCTTAACTAACAAAAGTCCGGCTCGATCTCAAGCGTATTGGAGTACTTTGGTTGGGGCGCTTACAAATGACGACGGTGACCCCGCCACGGCAAAAATTGGCTTTGGGTTTTCGGAATGCATCATCGAGGAGCTGGTACGGGCTTACAGCCAACAAAAACAACGACAGCGCATGCGAGATGAGCAACTCATAAAGGGCAAAATTCACCATGAGTCACCCAGCGTACAGAAATATTTCAAGATGCTGAGCGAGAAGTTTCTGCTATGGATCGCTCTTACACGAGGCGAGCCAGAAGAGTACATCCACGTCGACACGGTAAACGACAGCGAGGTTTACATCAGCCCAGAAACATAATTGCGGTTCATACCAGACGAGACAACGCTCTACACGTATCTCTCTCAGGAAACAACAATACTGGGAATGTATCCTGTGGCCCACAAATACCCAGAAAGTGCATATAAGGCCGCCTTTATGGCTCGGAAGGCCCAGATGAAGCGAGGCCATCGTATGTTTCGGACGCCAAATAACTACTTGGGTATGGGCCCCATCTCATCGCAGGTTGGAGATGAGATATGGGTTTTGAAGGGCTCCAGGGCGCCGTTTATTTTGAGGCGAAAGGGGACTGGGCAATACCAACTCATCGGAGAGGCCTACGTACATGGCATTATGCATGGCGAGGCGGTTGAGGGGAATTTCAAGCTAACGTCTTTGGAGTTGGTGTGACGGTCACAAGCTTCCGCACGCGGCCTCAGAACTAAGATGTATCTTAGGGATGTTGACGACTATACGTACACAGCGATCTTGAAAGAAACATCATGAATGCACAAGTCCTTTCTCCTACCAGTTTGGCAACGAAAGTCTATCAGCCAAAGATCTTACCGCGTTATACCTCCTTACATCGGCCTCATCCCCGATAGTTAACTATCTTCCGCGCTTCAGTCAACTAGCATCATACCACATATTCAACTCCAGCATCAATAATCTCAGACACCCTATGGAGGGAGTTCGGGTTGCACCACTTGATCGCCCTGGCTGATGAAAACAACCAATACCGCAGCATACGCGGCCGTTGCCGCAAAGATTTCAGGGCGCCTGGCATTCGTCGCCATACCAAGCCAAGACGCAAAGAGGATTACAAACACCGTGAGGATGGCCATGGTGACTTCGATCCGGGTCCGCTGCGATACCCAGAGCACCCAGATTGCCCCCACTAGGAAGATAAGGGCAATCCCCATGGTCAGGGCTGTCACCGCTGTACGCGTGTATTTCTCCCTGGTGATGTTGAATTTGGACTCACCCGACGGGTGTGCTTGCTGTTGAGTCAAAACGGGCGTTGTTAGCTCAGCACTCATTTTATTGCCAGTAGAACCTAGAATTTGAACGTTCAACTTGCCCTAAATGAACCCGTGAACCACTGGAGCCTATTCAAAAACTTAGACATTGGATCCTCGTTAGCAGGCGCGTGGAGACACATGGCCTCGCGCGTAGGAAAGGTCTCCCGCTCGTCTGCTGGCGTGAAGAGCGTCGACATGGCAGATGCCCTACTAAAGGTTCGCTCGCGGTCAATGTTGCGTTCAGCGCCCGAAGTGGGAGCCCACTTTTCGGGTGGATCAAGCCAATCCCGAATTGCATTCAGGGTGCGTTTTGCTGGAGGCTCGACTTTAAGTATTTCGCTGTATCGCAACGCTGCTTCGTCTAAAGGGATGTATAAGCTTGCAGTTATTCTGACGGGTTTCTTGAATCATTTGGTAGTAGGGAGACTTACGGTACTCCTTGAGGGCCGCGTTGATTGCTAGATCAAGTCTCCACTTCTCGATAATAAGCTCCCGGATCTGGAGGCGTTCCCGCGTCTCCCTCTCTGCGAACGAAAAAGTTGGAGGCTGGTCTTCCGCTGGAACCGGAGGCCGTGCTTCGTTCGATCGAGTTGGGGCCAGGGAGCCTGGGGGGTTTCCCCGAGCAAACTGCAAGCCGATGTTTCTTTTGTCCGAGTCAACCATGGTGGAAGATGTGCCAGGCGGATCTTCTGGGCCCGTACGAGGCGAACCAGCCGGCATTTGTCTTGTTCCTTGCTCGGAAGCTGAACGCAGGCTTTCTCGCTCCGCCTGGATGCCCTCAAGCGTTACCCCTGGCTTGTAGCTCTCCCCGGCCCACTTCTTCGCCCAGAATTCAAAAGCTGACTTTGGTATCTCCACTCCTCCGTTGTCCTGACTGCCCCAGGATCCCAGTAAACAGCTGACCTCCCAGGCCCGGTTGGCAAAGCGGACATCGGGATCTTTTCGAGATATGTCGTCAAGGGAATCCCGAACCTCTTGCAGTGCGGCCACGCGGCCTTCCAGAAAGAGCAGGCTACGGACCGAGGTCTCGTGGAAGCGTCTGAACACCGCTGTTGTGTGATCTGGGTCTGCGGCGAGAAATCGAGCCGTCCTTGGCAGGCCGTCGGGGGGCATTCCATCATACTCGGGACGGATCGCCTGAAGCTCAATGCCGGTATTGTGAGCCCAAGACCGAGCGCTTCTCGATTCGGTCGCCATCGGTTAGGGCTTTGTAGTAAAAGAATGTTTCGGATGGTATTGTTGGGGATAGTAAATACTTGGTTGACAGGCTTCTGTCGTCCCTTGTTGAAGAGAGTACCGATGAAGAGGGGAAGCGACAGCGGAGGTTTCCCATCTCCCCTGGAGCCTGATGGCGCTTTGGGCCAGAATCAGCCTCGTTTTGACTGACGCCTGACCAAAAGAGCACCGCCGACATGAGACAGAATAGGCGCAGTTTATCCAATTGGCTGGACCGGGTTCATAGCATGCCAAGGATACACGCTCGCGAATAGAAACCAAGCCTTGTATTGGAGGCTTGCATCGCTAGCGTCAGCCATGCAACCACCATTGCCAAATGCCTGGGAGTAATTTCTAAGCGCCCTCCGCCCATTGAGAGGGACACTCAGTCGCTCGATCAAGGTTGCCACACAGAAGGTCGGCAGGCTTGTTGTGCATGATCTCAGGGGCCCTGGTGAGCGAGGAGGCTTGTGCGTCTTTTTACCCTCCCGCTTTTCTCGAACCCTCCACCGGGCTTCTCCTGTCTCCACGTCCAAAAATGCACATCGATCTTCATCGTACTGGGGTCGGATTTGAACCACAAAATGATTACCACTCAGAAGGACCCGCCAACAAAATGCGATTATACCTGCATCCACGATATGGTATGTTGATTTCATCATTCTCACGTTGTCATGTACTTCACTGCTAAACCATCGTGGCAACTAAGGCTCTTCGCGATGTCCCCCGGCGAATTGGAGAGTTCATTAGCATCTCCTCGCTGACGGAGTTGGATCTTTGGCGTGTCTCCATCAACGGGAAGAGTCACATGGCATGCATAGACAATCAAGCATCTAGCAATATCATGAGCCTCTCTTTTGCCCAGAGCCATAGCGTCAGGATCGAGCCTCACAGCATCCAATTCACGCTCGCAGATGGCTCCACGCAATGGTCGGCAGGTCGAGGATACGCCCTATGCGCCTTCGGACGGACTGAGTTACCTGATTTCGAGTTTCACATCTTCGAAAGTACCGCGTATCCGATAGTCCTCTGTCAGCCTTTTATTCGCGAGGCCAAAATTGATCCATTGCGCAAGTCCAGGTTTCGTCCCCCTTGGCCCGCTCGTGGACGGCAGAGAACCATCACCGGGACCGAAACACCAACCGACCCAAGCTTCGCCTCGCCCATGAGACTTCAACTATCACATGGCTCGGGGTCTGCTGGAGCATCCGCCATTCTGGATCGAGGATCCACCAGAAATTTGATGTCACTCTCATACGCAAAAACATCTAACTACCACATTGCAAGACTACCAGCAGACCGACCGACTCTTTTGCTTGGAAACGGGGCACTGGTAACAACTTCTGGCACTGTACGGGCCGCGCTTTATCTCTCACCAAAGTTACAAGTCCCTCAGCCAGTTGATAATGTGGAGATTCCTACCGAATTTATCATTTTAGACGGACTCCCCTTTGATGTGGCGATTGGGAACCAGTTCATCAGAGATCATTCAGACATTTACCGACACCATACCGCTAGAAAACAGGTTCACTACCCTCCTGAACTTTCCTGGCTGTTAGCAGCACTGAGCAACGATGGAAAGACTGGGCCCGGTTAGTACTCATACCTACCAAGTTTACGGGTTTCTCATACAGATAGACGTTGTAGCTAACGATGACATCTCGGTCGAGCAGGTTGGGTATTACGATTCTCTAAGATCTTTCATCGTACTAAACCGACTATTGTCAAAACCGGAGCTCCGAGGATGAAAAGGACAAGATCCCGAACTCCACCACCTCCTGGAGCGGCACTGGCAGAGCCACAGGCTTCAGCACCTACGGTAGAGCAGCTCGAAGTTCCGACAGCACAGCGAGCAGTGTCAGAGCAAGCGGCACAAAGAGCTCAGGTGCCCACAGTGATAACCACCCCAACAACTCCAGGGGCTGTGACGGCGAATATGTCAGGAACAAGAGTACACGGAGTGGCGGGGAGAGGCCCGCAGCACGGAGTTGGAAGTGTTGCAACCATTGCAGAGCACGCTAAGGATACATACTACGTCTGTTCTGACCCCAACGGAGCCGCGGGCAACGGCCCCATTCAGGGTGTTCAACCCCCACGACGCTCAACAACGTCGTAGGAAGCTGTTTATTCTTTGATTAATTAAAATGTAGATAGTCTGTGAAGGAAAAAAAAGGGAATCATTGGCCAGCCTTTATACAGTAAATTTCATAGTTTAGCACTGCAGGCACATAAATAGTACCTAACCCATTTTCTTTCTAAATCGGCATCTCATGGCATAGTAGCATGTGTTCGACATCGTCCATCACTCATACTAGACCACGTAGGTACTGAGTTGGGTTGGTTCGTTTGCTCAAGACCAACATCGCTTACCAGGGACGCCAGGACAACCTGTACCTACTGACACGTCGAATTCCTCGATAAAAATGAAACGGGAACGGGAACAGGCCATCACAGAGGAGGCCGGCGTAAGCCAACAACGCTGGTGACATGGTGGCGTTGAAGCGAGGCCCCTGCTTGACGGCTAGGCAATCCAGGCGCAGCGAAATCTACTAGATTCGAGATACCGAACACCCCAAACAGGTCTTGTGTTGGCTAATCAACCATAGAGCTTAGTACTGTTTGCTAGCCACGGGATGATGCGGCAGACCTAGCGTTCGACTGTTCTGACAGCATCCAATCCTCTGCTGATGCCGGAGGAGATGAGCCTCCCAGCAAGAAACCCCGTCTCTCGGGAGCAACAACAGCGTGAGATACCGATGATCCGCAAGAAAATTCTCAGCGGCAGGGTTCATAGCGCAAAGCACCCGAAGCTTACTTACGAGAGGTGAAACTACTGGGAACATGTAGTGCTAGGGGAATGGACCGGAATTCGGGACTGGATACCTTACTCCAGGTCCAAGATGTTCCGGGAGATGACGAATCGGAGGGCAGAAACAAAAGGTGTTGGAAAAGACCCCAGCGGTTCTCAGTTCCTGGGGTGGTGGGAGCAAGCAGGTCTCTCAAGCTCTCTAGGATGATTCAAATTGGTGTGATTAGTCGATCTCAAAAGATAATAAATTGTCAACTGCTTCACGCTGGAATGTTCATGTTTGGGACATTGGTACTTCCTTTCTTTTTCGGGTTCAATATACGAAATATAACTTAAGAGTTAATAAGTATTGGCCCGTAGAGGTGTCTAACACCTGCTTCTTCAAAATTAGATTTGAGCCGTCTAGGTCGTTCACATTATGTGGTTTTCTTCCGAGGTTTCGAGTCATTCTTCCCCAGCAAGGCGGTTTTCGTCCAGGCGCATGCCCGTGTAGTTGCTGGAAGGAATCTCATGGGTTAGTGCGATCTGCTTCTCTGTGATGTCATGACCTGCCGCATACTTGCCAGCATCAGGAGGCCTTGACGCGATCGTCGTAGTTGATGTTGCGATGTGGCCAGCGCTGCTTTAGCTAGATCAAAGTTCGATGTCAAAATGCGCCAAGTTCAGCCAAAGTACCTAGGTAGACTTCAGAACCTGGCACAGCCTGAACAGTCCTACCCGCACGTGTGGCATGATCTGCCTTGCAAGTGATGCCCCGTGCTGAACGTCCAAACACTCAAGTCTTCAGACCAACTACAAGAGAACTGCCAGTGCACCATGTGGTGAAACGTTTTGTGGAATTCAGAAGGTACTATCGCACAGCTAGCATGAGCTTCATAGTTGACAGGAGCGAGGTGCCCCACATTAGTGAGGCCAGACCCGGCCGGATCGGCAGACGTCGGAGATCGCCGACCGTAACCCCAGCACCTTTGAGGACATCCCGGCTGCTAGCCGGGCCTGGCTGCTTAAAACCCAAATTCTAGCGAAACTTGGCTTTTCCTCATTTCATCCATCGCCGCGGCTACATGACGTGTTCTGTTCTGCCCGCAATGCGAATCAATGGATTTCTTGGCACTCCAAGTTCACACGCGAAGAAACTGCAGCTGCCGTCCCGCACATCAAAACACATTATCAAATTTGGGAACTCAGACTAGTTTCACGCATGCATTCATATCTTCGCTTTTCCATACCGCCTCTAAAACTACCAAGCAGGGTTGTAGGGCGTGTCTAACACCAGAGCACTGCTCTTCGACCAAAATCTACGCTCTTCTCTCCGTGTCCCAACTTAAAACAGGCCCAGCAAGTCGTCACTGCCGCCCTTGGGCTCGGCCGGCTTGCTACCTAGTTGCTGGTTTGCTGGAGGCGGAGCGCCCATCCCACTAAGATCCATCCCCGCGAAACTATTCATAACATTGCCCATGCCTAGCGGCGGACTCTGTGTGGAGGGTCCCGTGCTGGGAGCATCAAATAGGCCCATCATATCGGCCATGCTGCTACTCGGTGCCCCTGGGAGGCCACCAGTGGTTGCAGGGCTCGCCCCACGGTCAGGAGTCCCTGCGCCAGGAGTTCCTGTGTGATGCTCGGCGCTGGCGGGCGCGGCGCCGTCGAAGTCAATATCGAGAAGATTCTCAATGTTGCTTTGAGACGCAGCGCCGGTACCGTTGGCTGCTGCGGCGGCTGCGATGGGGTTCTCCGCAAGGTTTTGGCGCTGTTCCTGGATGGCAGCCCGCTGGATCTCGTCCGTGCCGTAGCGGCCCTTGCCGACGAACGACTCTGGCGGCTTATGGTAGACGGACGCAAGGGTTGAGAGTTCTGTGAGGAGTTGTTCAAGAAGGACCGGTGGGAGGCTGGTCATGGTTGTGGTGATGGGCGGTTTCTGAGAGAGGATGATATTCTGGAACAAGTCAGCAAACGTCGTAAAGCAGAAAGCGAGGAATACAAACCTTGGCGACGTCAAGATCACCGGAAAGAAGACGCCAGTAAATGTAAGCACGATCGCGGATGTCGGGATTGTCGCTGTCGGCTGTTGCTTCTTGGAGCACCTTTTGCACCAGACTTTGGTTGTTGCTAGGGTTCTTCAAGAACAGTTTGACAACGGCTGTGAGGATCTGAAGTTGTGTCTGGGAAACGTCAGCATCCGACCACTTTTGGTAGGCACATCGAACCAACCTGTGTGAACTCTTCGGCAAACACATCGACGAAGCCCGATAATATTTCGTCGGCGTTCTTGATCTTCTCGGCGTACTCTCCGACAATCCAGATGAGAGCGCTCCTCGCCTCGGCCTCGTCCAACTCGTCAATATACTTGCACAAGGTTGGGATGACACCCTCATAGCCGGGGTATTTCCGTAGGATATCCTTGATGACGACAACAACCTCCTGGACAACGTAGTTCACCTTGGTGGCGATCAGGTCGAGCAGAGTGTTGACGCACTTCTCACTGGCGGCCTCGATCTTAATGGCAACCTGGCCGATGGCCTTGACCGCCCGCTTGACAATGTCCATGTCGACCTCCAAAGCGTACTCCTTCAACTCGGCAAGCAGCTGGTCGAAGTTCTTGTCGTTTGCTATCCTCACCATGATTTCGAGTTTCTGGAGTTTGACATAAGGCGGGTCGTTGTACTTGCAGAAGAACACCCTCAGTTCTTTGCTAAGAATATCGGGCTTGGCCTGCAGGAGGAGGTCGATGTTTCTGAGGGCGACATATTGCACTTCGGGGGCAGAAGCAATAAGAGTAACTTGACATGGTCAGCATCTTGCAAAAGGGGAAAGCTCGCACGACTTACCTAGAGGAGGAGCCATCTTCTTCAAGTACTGCTTCACCAACTCCGGGTTGACCAGCTTCATGTGGATAAAGACGACCTTTACGGCTGCCAAGACAACACTGGGATTGACATGTTGGAACTGTGGCGACACCCTCTCGCAAATGTGCTCAGCCTCCTTGACGTCGTTGGTGGGATAGTCTGCCAGGGTCGTAAGAATCGTGACACGGCCCCATTCCGTGCACTCATTCAGCGCCATAAGCAGCTTCTTGAGCGTAGCCGGCGTAATGACCAGCGCTCTCGTCTCGGGAGCAGTCTCGCTGATCTCCGAAAGCGCCTGGACCGAGTTGGCCACAACCATGGGATTCGGGTCGCCGATCAACTCCTGCAGGATCTCGAGAAAGCCGTTCTCCAGACATGTTGCCGGGCTGAGGTCGAACAACTTGGCGACGCAGATGGCAGCGGTTTTGCGTACGTACGGCGATTCGTCCCGCAGTGTCTTGCGCAGCGGCTCCTCCATGTAATCCACCATCTTGTCCACCCTAATGCAGCCCATTGTACGAATCGCCAGCGCTCGAATGAGGGGGTTCGGGTCTTCGGAGTCCTGCACAAAGGTGTTGACGGCGAGAATGCAGAGATCTGGGTGTGACTTTGCGTAGTTCCTGTGTCTTGCTGTCAGCGCCAATCCAGACTCCCACGACGCAACTGGGCAACCGACATCAAATATAGGTACACCAGCTTCTTCTGGTCCAGGTCGGGGGTGGCGATGTTCTTGAGCACGTCGGGGAAGAGAGCCGACACATCCTTGCCGAGGGTCATGGCCATAATGGTCTTCTGGATGGCCTCCTTGCGCTCGTAGGCGTACTGCGACACGAGCCCCGCGCGCAGCTCAAAGGTCTCGCCCTTCCGCGGGGGAGCGAAGGCCCCGCGGATGCGGTTCACCGCCTGCGCCATGGTCGGGAACTGCGGAAGTTCGAGGGGAGTCGGGTGTTGCGGTCGCAGTTCGCGAGACGGAGACAAAAAGGGAGGGGCAGGCCGTCAGGTCAGCCGCTGAGCTCTGGTCGTGTGGTCGATGAGGGGCGGTGAGCACGACGTGTCCCTCCGAAGATGGTGTTAATTTAGTTTGCTATAAGCCGCTTCGTGACCACTGCGTGCAGTACTGCCCGGGTGCAAAGATCGTCACCGAGAAGGAGCGCAGCTTGCAGGAAGTCGTCGTGGGCTGGCGAATTGTGGTGTCGAAAGGAGTCGCCAGAGCGGCCAAATTGTCCTTGGCGTTGACGCCGCATGGTCCCGCATCCCAGACCTCGATGCATTGTGGCTTTGCCAGCTGAGCTTCAGCCACAGTTGGGGAGAGATGTGGCGCACCCGCTCTTGGCGGGTTTCCACTTCGTAAAGCCCAGACCCGCTGTTCTCAACGGTCCCATTCCCACGGTCCAAACGGCCACCTCTCACTGCTCAACAAAACGTCATGACCACGTAAGGCACAGACAGCTCACGAAAGTCTAAAGGGCAAGGTCTGGCAATTCCAACAAAAATGGTAGGTGCATCATCCTTCTCCTGCGGCTGCATCACAGACCTAAGACCATGGCGGAGCAGGCAAACTTTCCTAATCTGCGGCGCTTGTTCATCGAGGCCAGGACCGACAACGAGGAGCGAGATGTGTCGCGCAAAGCCGTAAGTCTGGTCAATTATGCTAAAATCCAACTAAACTGACATTATATAGTTCTACAATGCAGTCCTCTTCATGGGAACTGTCGCCGTTTTTAGCTTGATAGCCCAGAGAATGAACGCCGCCAAATAACCACCCCCGTCCTCGCCCACCACTCATACAGACCCAAGGGTATCCCATCCGTGCAAAGCCAGCCAGTCCAGAACGCCATGCTACACTATTACGCCCAGTCCTTGTCCGACTCACCCGAGTCACCGCCATCGTACACCTAATCCGATTCAGACTCGTCACCTAGGAACGCCAGGTCTGCTCTCCGCTTCGCCGCAGCTCCGCCATGAACTTTGGGCTGCATGTCCTCATCGCTATCCGAATCGTCTCCGCTGTTGTTCGAAACACCCTTGGCCTTGGCCGGCTCCTTGTCGCTGCCTTCTTCATCCGACGACTCTTTGAGCCCCTTTGTTGCTCGACCTCGAGCCAGACGAGCCGGGCGGCCAGACACTCCCCAGTGTTTCTCCCCCTCCATGACATCATCCAAGTCGGCCAGAAGTTCTCGCTGCTCCTTTATCTCACGAGCTCTGGATTCTGAGAAGCGACCCGTCATGCCGACATCGGTCAGCCTACCCTTGAGATGCCGGATTTTGGCCTTCTTGTCTTCGCCGTACTTTTTGAGCTCGAAGCCCCAGATCTTACGAACCCCACACTTTAAGAGCTGGCCCTGGAGCTGCTTGATCAACGCGTCATCTGGCGACTGGTCGGATGCTGCTGCTTTGGCCGTGCCTGCGCCTTGAGACCTGCGTTTCTTGGGTGGTGCTTCAGACGACTTTGCGGTCTTCTTCCGTTTTGGCTTTGGGGGTTCGTCGTATACCACGGATGTATCGCTACCACTATCCTCTTCACGCTTACTGACCTCGACGTCCTTCTCGTTTCTGATCTGAGACTTGCTACCTGGCTTTGTTGGCGTCCCCTTGACCGACTTCTTTAGCTTGGGGGACTTGACCGTCACCTCGGGTGCATCATTGTGGTCGTCATTTTCCTGCTTGTTGTCGTCAATATCGTCCTCCGCCTTGGGCTTGATGTCTTCCGGGGTGTCCAACGGCTCGCTAAGCGCCGAACTTCCTTCGGATTCGGATTCGACCACTGCCTTTGCCTTCACGATTCTGCGCTTTTTGATCAGCTTCGTCGGAGCCTCGCTTTCTGCGGCGCTGGACTCTGCGCCAGAATCCACTGCCGCCTTACTCTTGGCGAGCTCGCGCTTCTTTGGAGGTTCGCTTGCAGAGCCGCTGGACTCTGCGTCGGAATCGATCGTCGCCTTGCTCTTGGTCAGCTTGCGCTTCTTTGTTGGTATTGATGGCGCATCGCTTTCTGAGCTGGCAGCGCTAGACTCTGCGTCGGACGGCTCTTCGTCGCTGGTCGCTACAGGCTTGGCGCGCTTTCTCGCGCCTGGGGGGGCACTCTTCGTCTTGAGCTTCGGCTGGGCTTTTCGGGTCGGTAGGGATTTGGGAGTAGGCTTGGGAATAGGCTCGGGGGTCGGCTCAGCAGCCTCTGCAACGGTATTGGTTTCGGCTTCAACCTTGCTCTGTAGTGTGTCAATACCACATTCCACTGTGACTCGCACAGCCATCAAGCACCACCAAGGAAGCTCACCAGTGCGTCGTGGATGACCTCTTTGCTTTGCAGCTTCCAATCGCCTTGGCGAAAAAAGCCATCTTCAAGTTTGAGCTTTTCCTCCACCGCTTGCCGCGCGAAGTTTACGGTCAACTGAAGCTTGTCTTTGAGGTAGATGCGGCGAACAGCGTCCCGGAGCTCCTTCTCCAGCGCGCTCTTGTCGGGGACCTTCTTGCGAGGCATTTTCCGGGTTCGAGGAGCAGGTCTCAATCGATGGCGGGTTTTTCTCGGCGCTGAGGGTGTTTCAAGTTGAGATGATGGGCGTGCAAGGCTTTTCGCGGCGTGGAACAGCGTCGTGGTGCTGCGAATGTGCGGGCGGAGAGACGCGTCTCGGCTTTGGATGGTGGGGAGTTTCAGTGGCGCTTGTCTTGGCTGCACGCGATTGTGCAATCAAGTTCAGCGGGACCCACAATCGGCTCTTGCGTTTAGTCAATCAGACTAGGTGGATAATAGGCCATTAACGACCAAAAACACGTGTTGCGCAATGGCAAACCGCACCTAGCTCAATAAGCTCAAATGGTAGGTAAGTAAGAATGCTTGAGTGAACTCAACTTGCTGACTACCTATCTGATGTCTGGTTTTACTGCGTAGAGCCATCTGGTCAGCTCAGGAAGGTGTGAATCTCCGCCGGAGACACTAAGCCAGTTCAACATCTCTCAGCTCGATTTTGCACCTTTCACAACAAATATCAGTCATCTTCAGGCGCTCACAAATCCCAGCTGTAACTGGGAGGCGCACGAATGCAAACGCTAGAACTTTTCCAGCGAACTTGACCACGCAGGTTCGGAGTCTTGGATTATGTAAAAAGGCACCCTCTCCCTGAAACGACCAGCCCAGGAAGCCCCTTCCCGGGGCGATCCGCAGGGCTGCGGGAAGTGGGCCAGTACCACTGCCAAGATGACCTCTAGCGATCTCTCCTACTCTAGCAATCAGCCATAAGTTCTGGTGTGCCTGCAGCCAACTCACCGCATCGTGCGATGGGGAAAGCGAGCAAGACGGATAAGACCTTATGTCGACCCGATGTGTCGGGAAACCGGCCTCACCCTCCCTCTCCATCTCAGTCCTTTCTCTCTTCCATCCACTCACCCATCGTGGCGGGGCAAAAGGCCGTGAAAATGGATGGTTGCCAACTCGCCCCTCAAACTCCAACAAACATCCTTTTACGACACGGATTTCCCCGCGACAGGGCAACCGCAAGGAGTTACGGCCATAGAACCAGACGGGTAGCCGGTGGTGACAATAAGCTACCAAGCCACCCACAATACCTATTCCTAGCATGAAATGCCAAGGGTGATTCTCGAGACCTGATGGCCGCCATTGAAAACTCCAACATTCCAATAGTTCTTCGCTCAATATGCCACCGTGAGCTCTGGGTTTCGATGGGCTTCACCTTATTTCCGGGAACGAGCTGGATAGCCCAACGAGAACTGGGAATGCCCATCTGGCGATTCGCCCGTTTGAGTGGCCCGTTTGACGACCGTCTGATCTTCAGTTGTCAATTACTAGCCCAATGGCTTCTCACCGGTTTGTGTTCGCTTCAATAGCTGAGCTGCGGGCGCAAGGGTGTTATTTTCTGGATACCGAAATCCCAGTGAATTGGAACTCATGTCGACCGTTGAGGACGCCTGTGAGGGTTCATTCACTGCCAGCAAGGATTGGGAAGTTCAATTTCATCCAGTGTCCAGCGACACACTTGGTACTGCTCCGGGTGACTCACCTTGCTTTTCACTCGGGCTGCGGGTTTCCCAATCAACTTACTTTCAATGCCATTCAACTTATTTTCAAGAGACTCATTTTCAATGCCCATTTCGCTATTGTCAGTGTCGGTGTTAGGGTGAATTTGTTGGGATTCTGTCACCGGCTGGAGGCCAGCTCAGGAATCTACCGTATATATTTGTCCCTCCTCTCCTCTATTGTACATCTTCTTCTTTCACTAGACTCATCATCAACCTTGTGTTCACTCGACCGATCAGCTCTGTACCCAAGTCAAGAACATCTTGAGACCTTACACTATCATATTGCTTCCCCAGCATTACTTCTCAGTTTCCCATCACTCTTCTTGTACAACAATACCATACAAAGAAAAACATGATGGGTCGTCACTTTTCCCGGCCCTCGCCGGAGCTAGCCCACCGAAACCCTCGTCTGTCTGAGCGGACTTTCCGCCAGGCCGCGCCTAAGACGTCTTTCAATGAGCGATTTATCTTCCCAAGCCCCGTCACCAGCCACGGGGTCAGCGGCAACGGCCAGGCAGCATTCAACGGTATTTCCAGGAATACGTTTGCCCGCTCTGAAACCCCGAGCCCCAGTTTCGTCCGCATGCTCGACCGCAACCAAGAGCGAGCCCGAATCTGCGATGAGTTTCGCGCTAACCTGCACGCGCACCGCGTTGCATACGAGCAGGATGTGGGTATCGTCTGCCTCTGCGACAAGAAGGAGGTAACTCAGAAAGCTGAAGAGCGCACTAGCCGCCTCTACCCGAACCCTAGCGATCGCCTCTTTTACGACAACCTCTGCGCTACCAATCTGGAGACCAGGAAGTCCGCGGTGCTGTTGCGCTCGAGCAGCTCAAGCATGACTTCATTGAGCAGATGGTTGAGGCGGAGAGACGGGAGGCGGCCAAGCGCTGGGAGGAGATTACCATGGAGGTCGAGAAGGACATGGAGGAGATGGACATGGAGGAAGCGATTCGCCGTGACAAGGAACGGGTTGTGAAGGAGCAGTGGGAGCAGAGGCGGTTTTGAGTGGGGTTTGGTTAGGGCCAGTCATCGTTTGGAGCCATGCCTTGAGGATATTGGACATTGCCCGCTTGCTCAAGCGGAGGAGAGGATGGACTCTTGATGATTGGTGACGATATCTAATCGCCGGAGAGATTATCTCTCCAGAATGCAATTATTCATGTCTTGTGCAATGTCGGGGTTCATGCCTGCCAGGAGAAGCTCCCGTGCTGGGTGCCCATATCTGCTCATCTGACGAAACAAACATCACTTGTATCACTGGCCACATACCTTCCCGTATGTATGCTGAAGTGTCCGTCATGCGGAAGCAGCTTGATAACGAACAGAGACTGATGGAGTACACAGAACATAATGGTTTTCCTCTTGGATGCACTTGCAACCTTGACTCGAATTGACTGGCTGCCGCAACTTGAACCACAACATGGTTAGCTCCATTGAAGCTCGCGATGACGGCTTGTGCGCTGATCCTGCGCAACTGCGCATTAGCTCACTTGTCTGGAGGATGCCGAAATCAGTAGAGTACAGTCAAATGTAGGCTCATGCGACTCAACGGGGGTATCCGCGATAAAAACTGCTGCAGGCCATTTCGGAAGCAGCGATCCGTAGCACCGAGAGGCTGTGATGTAACCGCCATTTTTTATCTCCGCGCTCTGAGCACACACTTGCCTGATTCTCACCGAAAACAGCCTAGGACCACGGGTTTTATTAGTTGCGGGCATTCGTGTACGCTGTGCGCGCTGTGTCTCGCCACGTTGTGCAACTGGTGCGACGGTGCAACATGGCCACAATCGTGGGAAAAAAGACCCGTGTCTGAGCTGCTCCGCAATTTGCCCAACACCGGCCGGGGGATTTCTTCACAACCTTCTTCTCAGGTATTTGACCTTCGACCTGCCTCAAAGAAAGAGGCTCATGAGCTTCTCTCTGTTTCCATTGTTGTCAATCTTAATTGTTTACGCACCTACCTTTTTGTCTTCTCGCCTGCCTTTTGTGGCCCAAACCCTTGGTATCTGCACCTTCCTCGCAAGACACACCATGTTTTCTGCCCACCCCCGCGGACGCGACAGGAGCAGGAGCGACGGCGGCGAGTATCACACCCGCCGTAATCCGCCCAATTCCCAGCCCCAAGCACGCTTTTCAGCCCCGGATATCTGGGAGTCCTCATACGTTGACACGTTCGATGACGACGACACACATCACGATGATTACAGCACTCAGCCTTCCTCCTCCCCCGTCCGCAGATTCCACCCCGGCGCCTTCACCAACCCTTGGAGCGGCGCTCCCCGACCCCGCTCCCGCTCCCGCTCTCGCTCTTCTCGGCGCGCATCACACCTCCGCATCTCAGCACAGTGGGAGGGGAACATCCCCCCGCCATCACCCACGCCCGACAACAGCTGCTGCTCCAGTCCACGCACCACCCGCAGCCGCGGCGACTCCCAATCGCGACGCCACTCCGCAGAAGAAGGCAGATACCGCTCCAACTCGCGCAACGACAACCCCCGGCATTCCTCGCAAAGACTCTGGGAGAACGAGTTTCTGCGCGTCTTTGACACCGAGTACGCCTATGACGGCAACACCAACAGGAGACACTCCCACTTGCACTCTCGCTCGCGCCGCCCCAGCGACAACACACCGTGCATGTCCGGGGCTCTCAGCGTCCCTGACGAGTCAGCCAGCACCGGCACCGGCAGCAGCGGTAACACCCGCTCCTCCCGCCGCTCCGCAAAACTGCCCCGCCACGAACGCCAAGAGCAACGCGCCCGAACCGCAGAATGGGCTGTCGAAGACGAGCGCGAACGAGCTCGCCGTTCTAGTGAGAAACGCGAACCCCTCCCGGGGCATATCACAGTTCATCCTTCTGATACTCCACATATCCAAATCCCTGTCCATCTCCTCAACAAGGACAGCAGAACCACATCCGACCCAGAGGACGCAGCCCTAGCAGAGGCAGTACAACAAACCCTCCGCTCATTCGCAGAAGAGCAAGGCAAGCGACGTCGCCGACCGGCACTGACGCCGTGGTATAGACGCTGCGGGCCGGGGAATTCAGTCGACGAGGCGTTGAAGGAGCGAGTGGCGAGGAGTGTGGATGAGCAGAATCGGGAAATTGCAATGAGGAATGGGGGGCGAGACGGACGTAGAGAGGGGAGGAGGAGGTCGATTCGGAGGGTGAGGTTTCCTGATGAGGGGGGGTTGTGAGTTGATGCTGGGATTATGTGACGATGTGTGGATGTGTTGATTTGTTACCAGTGATGGTGTGGAGTGGAATGGTTGCACACACGCTGTAATGGTGATATGGATTACGTGTCTGAACTTCCTGGATGACTTTGAGATGTCGGGAAAATTTTATGTTTCCTTACCAGTGTCGGGATGATGATTGCTTTGGGATGTGTGTGTGGGATTATTTTTATTAATTACTCTAATGTTGGTCGGGAAATTGTGTGATGAGTACATGTAAGGTAGGTATTGTGTGGGCAAAATGGCATGGAGGGTGGGAAAAGGTTGAGGGACAAGCAGATTGAAGAACATGTGGAAAAATCATGAACGTCAGAATATCATGGCAGCAGATATTGTAGGTATCGCCGTCGCACAGAATCAACGTTAGTTTGTTTTGATTCCATCTCAGGGGCAAATTTAGGGGTTAAGCACGTGACACCCCAAAGTCAAACGCCATTTTTAGCTAGATAAGTACGATTCTTCCACAACGAGGACCCAACTTCCCCCAGTAAGCGCACATCGTGATCATGACCTCTGGGAAGACACCATTTGGACACTACCTAGGTAACGCCAAGGACTGAACCCCCACGACAACCGCGTTGCACAGCATTTAGAATACCGCTCTTTTTCCCCTTCCGCTTACCGAGATATTGACGCTGTCGACAAGACCGCTATGCGGCAACATCCTAAACTGGATGCTTGAGCGTTGATAGCATTGTGCACGCTTTTTTTTTGCATTGAGCCCTGAGCCCAGCCGTGCGATGATAACAGCGGGTGTTGCGTGGCGGAAGCGGAAAGGCGGCGTCTTTGTTACACTGAACCGGGGAATTTCGATGGTCATGCCTGGATACCCAAGGCTGTGAACACGGCAGTTTGCATGCTGGGTGGCTGCATTTTTGTCTTGGCTGGAAATGTATTCGGTGTTGACGACAACAGGCGAAGCTTGGATGGATGGACTGGCCCTTCAAGTTGAAGAGAAGGAAGAATTAAGGTACCCTTTTTTCCAACACAAGTACAAACAAGCAGCCAGGAGCCCAATGCTGCCGTGAGAAACTGTCATATCTATAAATGTCGACGACTCGGACTTATAAGCTACATGCATCCATATAACCTTCCCTTCTCCAAACCCATCTGCTCGCAACTAGACCTCGTCGTACCCCCTACAAATCCAAGCCCAGCTGCACACCACGCATAACACCCATGTTCCCAAAAGCCGATCGGCAAGCCCGCCCCGATACACAGCATCCAAGAGGGGCGGGCCGGGCTCTTCCTGATATTGCAATGCAGATCTGCTGCCGCAAGACATCAAAGTGCACTTCTCAGGAAACCCGTTCGCGACCAAGCGCGTCATCAACTCTTGGCGCGGGAGCTGGCATGTGGATTGTCGGATCCGGAACCCGGCACCCGGCACCCGGCACCCGGAAAGCTTGAAGTAACTTGTTTTAGGGCAGCAGGGTTAGGGTGGTTAAACTGAAGAGGTAGATGATGGGCCCGCTGCTGAGAACTTGTGGGGCGAGGTTGGATGAAACGAGAATTATCCAGCGGGTCTTTGCAGACGCGAGCTGGAGGTGGCGATTTTGCGCGAAAAGGCCCGAGTCGCAGATGGGTGGATACCATCCAGCCCAGCTGGATGAGGGAGGTCTACGTCTGACGACTCTCACAACTCCCCGCAACCTGAAACACGTCGTCATAAGTCTTTATGTCCCATACATACATCTGCACACTATGTACATGTCACCTCGAGGGCCAGATGCCGTTCTCGATGCCTCAACCTCCGTTTACACGCCGGCCTCAAGCCCAGCCCCCCTCATGTAATTACAAGTTGTGTATACACCGAACGCCAGGAACGCCACCAACTCCATCGCCAGTTTGAGTACATGCGATCGGTGGCGGCCTCGTCGTTGACGGCCAAAAACAATCGCCAAACACATTATCTCCAGCGTGGCATGCATGCATAACAAAATGATACAGCGCAGCGGCCAGCGAACTCCCTGATAGAAAGAACTGCCAACAGAAAAGAAGCAAAATATCCAACAAATGTGCCCGATCAGAAGTTGCAAATGCTGTGTGATGTCGTTAACAAGAAAGAAATAAGTAGTATGCCAGTTCGGGCATTAGTTGATGCCTAAAGAGGCTTTTAGTCGTAGTCGTTATAGCGCAAAACCGCCCTCGTTGATATCCGTCCCACATGTGTACTCCATCGCTAGTGGCCGGCAGAAATGTCGTTGTGCCAACGCCCCGGCTGTCGAGTCCTCGCCCGAGATCGCGTGTCGTAAGGGACGGAGCCGATGGAGCAGAGTATTCTCGCAACCTGCGTTCCCCTGCCCACTTGTGGCGGGGAGCTCTCCCTTGCCTCCTCGGACCCGTGTTGTGCACTGTATGACGGTGCAGTAGCCGATGAGCTCACTAAGCACCGCCGGCATAGCTCATCCTCTTGGACCTCCAATCTTGCTGCTGCGACTCGGGTTCGGCAGGGCCGGATGGTTGAGACATGGAGCCAAAGCCGGGCATGGACGACCAGCGGTTGAGGCGCTTCTGGGCCTTGCTGGCTTCTGGCGAGACGACTGGAGGCTGGGCCTCGACGGGCGACGAGGGCATGTCGTCGGGCGTGTGTGCTTGGGTCCTGCTCGTGTTGGAAGACGAGCCGGTTGTGTTGGGCGAGTTATAGATGTACTCTCCGTCGACGTAGATGGCGTTAGACACGAAAGTCGAGCGCCGGTTGCGCCGGCGGGTGTATCGCTGCTCGAGCCGGAAGAGCTCAATCTTCGCTTGGATGCGATCGAAGAGCTTGATACCCATTGTGACGGAGGGTGTTTGTGTTTGTGGAACGGGTTTCTCGACCAGGGATCGTAGTTATTGTGATTGTGGACGAGACTCGGCGGTCGCAGATGTGGTGTGTTTCTGTGATGGGAGCACAGCAAGATCGTTGCTGGGTTGGACGGATGCAACGGCGAAAATCGCGGCGGGATCGCACAATATCGCTCACTGGTCGATCTATCGCGCTTGAAGGAATGTCTCGCGGGCCAATTGGCTGTATGCTGAGTTGTTTCAAAATGTCGCAGTGTTGACTCGTGGATCGACGTGGTTCGTGGGGATGATGCAGGCTGTTGGGCAATCCAAAAGCAGGCCGCAGCAAGAAAGATAAAAAAGAACGAGTGGCTGATGCGGTCGCTTCTAGTGCAGGCGGACGATATCTATGATCGGAACGAAGGAAGACAGTTGCAGTCGTGGGGTTGCGTCGCCGGATGTTGGGAAGAGGGATGGAAAGGAGAACAGAGTGGAAGCGAGCTGGAGCTGCTGCCGAGAAAATGGTGAGGTGCTCCTGGCCTCCTTCCCTGCCCGCCCCAGCTGTTGCTGGTGGAGTCGTCGACCTCGAGATGGGCTTCCTGTTGGTCCAACACATGGCTCCACTAAAGAGGTGATTTTTATGCATGGGACGCGTTGCCGTTTTCGCTCTCGTTTCGTCGCTAGCGTGGACCGTGGCTGGTCGAACCCCTGGCGATATCGCTAGATCCTTGATAAGCGGCGCATTGACCAGTGAAATGGCAGGGGCTGTCTCATGGAAAACGTCCGTGTGTTGCCGGCCACCCCACATCGTTCATTGCCCTCGACGCATGGCAGGACATCGGGCGCCGCCGTCGCATTTCGTGCTTCTTCGCTGCGGACAGAAGCGTTCTTCGCCGACGAAAAAGACAGCGCAAGAGAGGGGTTGCCGCAAGCCAAATTCTCCATCGAGCACCTTCCTGGAGGGGCGGTTCCGTTGCTGCGGGTTTGTGCCTCGACAAACGCCCGCCGATGGCAGGCGCCGCCATCGATTCAATCCAGGCTTGATCCGCACGTCCGCGAGAGCATCCACTGCATCGAGTGCCAGGTGCATCGCGGCTGATCTTGACGTTCGCGTCGCTCGACGTTTGTCTCCTAACTGCAACCTCATCTATGCTTCAATTTACCGTTTGCATTAGGGTCTGAGGGTTCGCTTTATTGCCAGGAGTCCAGCCCTGGGAGAACTTTGGGAACAAATCTCGGCAGCTCAAGGGGGTCGACTCGCTGTCGGGTCGGGATTGGAGCCGCCAACCAACACAAACCGTCAGCTGGGTCAATGCAGCAGCATATTTCTTTTTCACTGCGAGCGGTAGCCACCATCTATGATAGTCCGTACAGTACGCTGCCGTACCATTGACTCATGAGCTTCCCGTGCGCGCTTCACGGATGGATGAAGACGACAGCCACACAGAGAGGAGATTCCAACCCTGCCCGACGTTCAGGGTTTTTGGTGACCCAATTCCAGGCCCGCACCGCCCCGGTGTTCCGGGCCGCGGCCAATCCACGAGCGCGCTCTTGGCGTTGGTTCACTTCCGCCTGTTAGGTGGCGTTTTAACGTCCATGGGTGTCCTCCGGTCAGTGCATCGCATTCTTGAGCTGAGAATAGCAACCTGCTTGACACATACGACCATACCCACTGGAGAATTCAGGATCCTGTCTGCTAAGCTCATGGAATGGCAAGGTCTGAGATCGAGAACAGCCAACGGCTTGGGCTATCTGGAGCGCCTCTACCAGAGGATTGAGGATTGCGACGCGCCTGCGATGATATCTCTCGTTTTGGCGTAGCTGTTCGAAACGTGCAAGGCAATAGGAGACGACCAAAAAGCCGCCGAGTGTCTACTACGGCGCCCGGAGGCCTTGCCCAGGCAGCTTGCGGCGATCCTCGGGACAGACCCCTTTGAAGCGGCATTGAATGCTACAGCAGAGGCTCCGGATACCGAACATGAACTCGCGCTGCTCCAAAATGAGCTGCAGAAGGTCCGGGCAGCTCTCCAAAGGGCCATATCACCCAGCCCGTCTCTTTGCCAGTTTATCGCTAGCGGTCCCGTCATCGCCACTGGCTTGCACTATCGTCCTCTTGTTTTGCTTCTCGTACCCGTTGGCAAGAGGTTGGGACTTGGCCCGCGGTTCTAGAGGCTGCTTCGGCGGCGCCTGGGGAAATCCTAGTTTGGGGCCTGCAGCGGCAAACTGCGGCGCGATTGGTTCCTCGTCGGCATATCGGCCGGTGGCGAGTAGGCGCCGGCTCTTGTCGATATCCTTTCTCTTCGGGCGCCGCCAGCGGAGGTTGGGGCGGCCGTGGAGGGTCCTCTGCCAAGCACTGGTTCTGACTAGGTCGATCATGTTGTCCCGAGAGTACACACAACCCGACCTACTCCAGGGGTATAAGCGAGCCTTGGCAAACCTCACCCGACCTACATAACACAACTCACCCGACTTACTCCATACACCTCATGTAGAGAACGTGATTAAATCAAGACTGTTTCATGATTCATGACTGCTATAGTGGCTAGTCTGGGCTTATTGATTATAACTTATTAGAGTATATTAATGTATAAGGCTTTTAAAATCCTGTAAAGTTACGATTAAATCCGGACTTGTTCCTGACTTAAACTAAGATCTCCTCCTCCTTATCACGCTTCTTCTCCGGGTTGATAATAGCCTTTAGGGATGTGACAGGGGCCTTTAAGGAAGTGCTAGCAGGTGGCTTATGGAAGGTGCTTTTATAGGGGTGGACTGTAAACTTTTTCTAGAGATTATAAGTGGTATTACGATTCTTTAAGTAGGTTATTATATGTAAGTTAGGATCTATTTAGGATTTATTCTAGGAAAGAAAAGTTATAGTGTACTTACGACGCTTTAGGATAAAGTAACTGTTACATTTATTTTTAAGCTTAATTATATATTTTATTTTAATTAGGTTAGGTTATTATAAATAAGTTAGATTATAAATAAGTTAGGAATAAGTTATAAACTTATATAAGGGCTGTTTCCTTTGCCCTTAGATTTAATATATGGAATAATAAGTAAAGAAGGGGTAATGGGGGTAGGTTTAATATGTTAAGCTTGAATTAGAATAATAAGGGTGGTTAGAAGGTAAATAGTTAAGGTGATTAAGACGTTATTAACGGGTGAGTTACACTTATAGTAAGTTTTAAGCTCTGTGTAGTAATTTAATTAAATTATAGTTAAGTTAAGGTATAGTTAAAGTTAAGTTAGGGTAAATTAATTAGTTATATTATTATTCTTGTTATTAATTAGGCTTTTAAGACGGTTAGTGGTAATAGTAACGTATATACTGTTACGATTATAATGCTTTTTAACATGGTAGTGGAGATTTAAGGTGTTATCTTTCTTTAACTGTTATAAATAGGTTAGATTATAAATAAGTTAGGAATAAGTTATAAATATATAATATCTTTATAAATATGTTATATATTAGTGTTAGGATTAACTGAGTTATTACTTTAATAGTAAAACATGGTGCTGGTAGGGATGTGAATGCTGCTGTCGGCTTAGGGCTTTTAGGGAGGTAAGGCCTTAAGGTGTGTGATGTGGCTGACGTACCACTTATACTTATCTTAGATTAAGTTAAGATAAAGTTAGTAAGTAGTTAGTAACCTATTAGGGATCACTTACACTTTACTTATAGGAAATTATTATTATAAAGTTAATAGTTATAAGATGTAAAATCTAATTAAATCTGTAAGTTAAAGTTTAAATAAGGTATGACTTATTTTAATTACGTTAATAATTAAAAAGATTTTACTAAGTGGATTCTTTAAAGTGTTTAATGTTAAAAATAACGAATAGTTTATAATTAAATTATAATTAAGTTAGATGAAAAAAAAACATGTAAAATTATAATTATTATTATTATTAAAGCTTTATGATTTAATTTAAACTCTTATAGTAATTATATAAGCCTTTATAATAGTAATATATTATTAAAATTTATAATGTAATTTAAACTTATTTTAATAATAATTATAAGCTTTTTACTAATACTTTTTCTATTACTAATAACTTATACCTTAATTTATTACAGCTTTTAAAATAACTGGTTATGACGACCCTGCAGGCTGTCACTTAGGCCAGGGCGGCCCGACGAATCCCCCGCAGAAGGAACAGTGCGGGAAGACGGTGTACACCGTCCAGGCACACTAGGCCAGGGGTGCAAAGACCTAAAGCCCCTACGACCAATAAGGTGCTGCTTGCAGCATGCTAAGTGCTTGTATTGTGAGCAGGAGAGACCTTACGAGCAGAACGCTTACGTGGTGTAAAGTGCTTACACTACGAGTATTTATAACATTATAAGCAAGGTATAAAGTACCTCCTAGGTAGTTAGTATAAATAGCTATAGTTATACCTATAACCATTATAAAGGACTTTAGTTCCTTACACTAATATTTAATTATTTATTTATATCTTATTATTTAGACTTACCTCTGTATATTATAGTGATAGTGACTTATAGTGATATTAAACCCCCGTTTAAGAGTGCTAGCTTAATAAACTGTCTTTAAAACGCCCTTTACCTATTAACGTCTTATTATACGTTTTATCTTAACCTGCACTAGTCCTTTTAAGGCCTGTATTAGGTACAGGTTGTAATATAATATTAGTGTTAAGTTTTAAACGCTATTTATTAAATTCCTAAATATTACCTCTCTCCCCTTAATATATTAACTTTTAGAAAAGGTAAGGAGATTAAGGAAGCGTAAGCTTAACCTCAGCTCCCTACTATTAATAAGTTAACTATACGCTTTAAAAACTTAAACCTTAATTAGTAAAGGCTAATTAAAAAGCTTAACGAAACCTTCCCTAAAGACATTAAAAGTCGTATTAGTCTTATTAAGAAACTCTAGGCTTAACTTAACGTTATTAAGTTAGAGAATAATAACCTTAAGGGCTTGTAAAAGAAACGAGTAAAGCTCCCCTTATTATTACGTTTTAAGGGAGACTTTACGTAGTTAAAGTCTTAGATAACCCAGCTTTAAAGTTATATTACTTACTATAATAAGCAGTTCTTTGAAGAAGAAGGAAAGGTTAGGTTTATTAAAGCTCTATTAGATAAAATAACCACTTATTAATATAAACCCTATGTGAAGATAATTAATAACCTCTCTGTAAATAAAGCACGAAAGGAGGCTCCCGAGATTTAAGCCTTTTTTAATAACTTTAACGTTTTTATTAACCAGCTCCAGACTGAGTTTAAAAAACTAGACACCTTAAAACAGGCTAAGTAACACCTTATAACCCTAAGACAGATGTCTTTAATCCTTAAGTTCTCTATACGCTTTAAGCTAAAAGTAATAAAAACTAAACTTAACTAGGAGGCTTTAATAATGTTATTCTAAAGCGGTTTAAAGGAGCATGTTATTAGAGACCTTTACTAAGAAGACTAGCCAGATCACCTTTAGGAGTTAATTAAGATGGCTATTAAGGCTGATAATTAGTATTATAATTATTATTATTAAAAGAACTTTTAAAAGGAACAGACCCTCCACTAGCTAAATAAGCTTAAAAAGGGGAACTAGTTAACTGTAACAGGTTACCACCCTAAGTTAATAGACATTAGCATAATAAACCGTCAGAACTAACCTAACTGTAATAAGCCTTAATAGCAGTAACAGCAGAGGCAGTTTAAGGATTTATCCTAAGTCCAGTGCTTTAATTATAATAAAAAAGGCCATATAGCGTAATAATACTTATTATTAAAATAAGTTAGTTAGAAACCAGTCCTAAAAGGAGGAAAATATATTAAGTTTAACTTAAAAGATATTTACGTTAAGATAGTAAGTAATAAAGAAGACTACACCTAGATAGATAAGTGTAACTTAGGAGATAAAGAAAAAGAAAAGGAACCTTAAGATATAATGTACCTAGTTTTTAAAGGTGTCTTAAAAGAGTTAGCTATAGAGGTATAGGTTATAAAAAACTGACTTTAAAGTGGAAACTTAAAACCACTGGAAGTACAGGTTATAAAAGACCGACTTTAAGAAAAGATGTTCTAGTTAGCTGTAATAGGTTTTAAAAACCTCACCCTGTAAGCCTAGGAGTTAAGGAAGTCTAAGAAGGACCCTAACTTAAACCTTACTAAAATGGTAAAGGGAGTTAAAGAACTAACCCTCCAGGCTACCTAAGTAGTAAAATAAACCCTGGAAAGGGAAAGAGAACAGGCTAAAAGAATTAAATTAAAAAAACAAAAGTTCTTCTTAATAGTGCCCCTTAAGACTCTTAAACACTTTAAACACGCTAAGTGGATTAGCACCCTTACCTTTTTAAAAGAAGGACAGCTTAAGTAGTTACCCCACATTAAAGCTGGTGTACCTTAGACTGGTACCTTAAGGGTCCCCCGAGAAGGCACAAAGCAAACACACTAACAGAGGGTCCAGGAGCTGAAGGAGAAATATTAAAAGTTAGTAGACGAAGTAAAGGACCTGTAAGTTAAAGGCTTTATTATAATAATTAAGGATAAAGTAGTGGAAATTAGGTTATAACTCCGTAATAAAGTTCGCTTTATTAACCAGCTTAAACACCACCTTATTAAAAAAGACCACTTTATAAAGGAATAAGCTAGATTATTACTACTTAAGTTTTAAAAAAAGGCTTAAGAGAAATAATACACATAAAGGTAAATAGAAGAAGAAAAAGAATAAGGTGCCATTTCCCCCGTTCTGTACTCCATAACTGTAACACCTACAGTTAATATCAACCACCCCAGTTACAGGAACGTACTATAAATTGATTACATATATAATAACTACACTTTTAATTAGCATTATAAGCTTAAGGCCCTTTATAACCACTTCCCTAATATATAAAGATAAGATTACGCTGTTATAAGGGTAAAATTAAAACTAGCTTATTACTAAATCTCCTATTCCCTAATAAGAGAGTTTAATAATAAGTAGAAAATTACTGTAATTAACTAAGCCCCTATTACATATTAATAAAGAGGGGTACTTAATAACTACCTAATTATAACGTGCTTATTACACCTTAATAGAAAAGTTAAAGAATAATAGAAGTAAGAGGATTACTAGTGGATTTAAAAGTAGAAGGATATTACTGTAATCCAGTCTTACAGAGTGTATTATTAACTTATTAAGGACTTTAAGAATATTATACCGTTTAAAATCGATTAAACGCTAAGGCGTGAAAACCCAGGAAAGGTTAATCGCTAGGTTTACTAAAACTGCCTGTTTTTCCAAAAGGAATTAAGAAAAGGCTATAAGCCCTTTAAAAAGGCTAAAAACTAATAATTCACTAATTAGTAAAAACTTTAAGAAGAAAAAGAGGTACTTAAAGGTTAAGCTAGATAAGACCTTAAAGACAGATAATTATTATAACCTAGATATTAAAAAAATATAAGTATTATTCCGTTAGTGTCAATATAATAAATGGAAAAGGGAGGCTATTTAGGGTAAGAGCAGTGATTAATAACGGGAGTACTTCTAACCTAATACACCCCTTACTAATTAACTGAAAGAAATTCCCTAACTAAAAGTATAAAAAGGCTATTCCCATTTAAAATAAAGAAGGAGGCTTATATTAGTATAATAATAACAAAGTCACCTACCACTCACCACTTTTAATTAAAATAAATAGGGATAAATAATAAGTAGACTTTAACGTTACACTAATTACAGGTTATAATATAATATTAAGTCTACCCTAATTAAAAAAGTATAACTTTATAATTAATTAAAGGAGTAACCACCTTACCTTTAGTAAATCCCTTAGCTGTAATTACTGTTTAGAAAAAGCTAAAAAGGTACTAAACCGTTTTAAAGATATATAAAGTATTTAAAAATACGTTAAACCCTTAAAACTAAACACAGTTTAGGTTAGGTTTATTAAAACAGTTAAAGGACTAGAAAGTTTACTGTATTACCTAAATAATAATTTAAAAGGTAAAAAGAAGTTAGAAACTAATCTATAGATAAGTGAAGAAGTTAACTTATCTAAAGTATTTATAGAATACAGGAAGTTTACCCTGTTTCGAAAAAAGATATTATAACTACCAGACTACAGATTATAGGACTACGAAATTAAGCTAAAGCTAGAAGTAAAGCTCTGCAGCTTCCAGCTTTACTATTTAAACCCCTAATAAGCTAAAGCTTTAAGGAAGTACGTTAATAAAAACTTAAAGAACAGGTTTATCGTAAAGTCTTAATCCTTAATAAGGTACCTAGTACTGTTTGTCTTAAAAAAGGGAGACAGTAAATTACGTATAATTATTAATTACTAAACGTTAAATAAGGATATAATTAAAAACTGTTACTTATTACTACTTATTACAAAGATGTGAGAACGGATTATTAAAGTAAACTGGTTTTTTAACTTTAATTTCCCTATAGGATTTAATTACGTTAAAGTAAAGGAAGAGGATAAATATAAGACGGCCTTTCAGACTTATAACGGGTATTACCAGTACTGTGTCATGCTAATAGGATTAATAAACGCCCTTATAACCTTTTAAGGCTTTATTAATAATATTTTTTACCTCTTCCTTAATAAGTTTATCTTTATATATTTAAATAACGTTTTAATTTACTTTAAAACTTTAAAAGAATATTAAAAATATATATAACAGGTTTTAATAACTTTTGAAAAAGCGAAATTAACAGTAAATTTAAAGAAGAATCACTTTTATGTTTAGGAATTAAACTACTTAAGGTTTAAAGTAACCCTTAAAAGGCTTAAAATGTAACCAGAGAAGATAAAGGCAATTAGGGATTAGCCTACTTTAAAGAATTAAAAAAAGTTATAAGCGTTTATCAGCTTTATAAACTTTTATCGCTATTTTATTAAGTATTTTATAAAAATCGTAAGACTACTTTATAAACTTACAGGTAAGGGGAAGCTGTTTAAGTGGACTGATAAATAATAAAAGGTGTTTAAAGACCTTAAGCACGCCTTTGTTACAGTATTAATCCTAACTCTCCCTAATTTCTTAAAGCCTTTCTAAGTTAAAATAAACTCTTTAGAATTCGTAATCGGCAGAGAACTCAGCTAAGTCCAGGATAATGGAAAACACCACCTAGTTACCTTCTTATTAAAAGGAATCCACAGCCTAGCCTTACGATATCTAATTTATAATAAAGAACTAATGGCGATTATTTAATATTTCGTTAAGTGGGTACTGTATCTAAGCAGTATAGAAGAACCAGTTTAGGTTTTTTCAGACTATAATAACCTTTAATACTTCTTAATAAAGGAATTTAGCTTACGGTAAGCATAGTAGGTAAAGTTAATAGCCTTGTTCCACTTCTAGGTTTACTACGTTAAAAGAAAAGATAATAAGTAAGCTGATACTTTTAATTAGAGATAGGATTATAAAGATGCTAATCTAGTTTTAATCCCCGTTACTATATTTAATAAAGTTAAAAACAGCACATTAGAGTATATATTACAGGTGTTAGATAACTAAACGTTAAAATAAACCATTAACATTTATATAAACTTATAGATAGAATATAATATCTATTAGTAATAACAGGACTTTTAAGTAAGAAGGTTAGTAGAAAGAACTTATAAATATAAGTACCCTTTAAGAGATTTCTTAAGGTATATATAAGACTGTAAAAAAAAGTACTTAAAGTATCTAAATTATAATAAAACTGGTTATTAGTTAAAATAGTTATTAAAAGGTGTAAGCAGCACGTTTAAACTAAAAGTAAAGCTTTAATATTAAAAGAAACTGTATATTTATAACTTAGGTAAATAAAAAGAGTATATTTAATAAGTCCACAAGTCTTAACTTAAAGGACATATAAGCCAGGTTAAAACTCTTACATAGGCTTAGCAGGCGTACACTTTCTTAAGAATAAAGAAGTTAGTTGAGGAAGTGGTTAATAATTATAATATCTGCTACTGTAAGCAGAATCGGCATTATAAGCCTTATAGGCTCCTTAAACCACTCCCTGTATTATAGGTGTTATAAAGCTTAATCTCACTTGACTTCGTTATTAGGATTTTAAAGTTTAAAGACCCTGCTATAAGAGTCACCTATAACTAAATCCTTATAATAGTTAATAGATTAATAAAATAGGCTTATTTTTTACTAACTTTAAAAGACATAATAATAAAGCAACTTGCTTATATCTTTAAGAAAAAGGTAATTTTATAACACCTTTAACTAGATAATATTGTTACAGATTAAGATAAGCTAATTATATCGAAGTTTTAATAAGGACTAATATAGAGAATAAGTGTGAAAAGTAAACTTTTAACAGCATTTTACCTACAGACAGATAGTTAAATGGAGTAAGTTAACCAGATACTTATAACGTATCTTTAAACTTACGTTAACTTTAAATAAAACAATTAGCTTAAGCTGTTACTAACAGTATAGATAACCTATAACATAACGCTAGTTAAGTTAACAGGTATATTACCGTTCTTTACTAATTACAGTAAAAAGCCCAAGCTCCGTTAAAACCTACCTACTAACACCTCCTAAGCTACAGTCCGCGTAAACTAGATGTAAAAGCTATATAACCACTTATAAGCCGAACTTAAGTTCATATGTGAATAAATAAAGAAGTTTACTAATAAATACCAAACTAAGTAATTAATGTTTAAGAAAGGACTTTACTATAATGGTAAATAAATTAAGGGACTGACTTTTTAGGAAGGGGATTACGTCTACCTTTTTTCTCGAAACTTACGTTTAAAACGGCTTAATAAGAAGCTCGATTTTAAAAGGTATAAACTGTTTTAAGTTAAGAAAAAGGTTACTACCTCTAATTATAAACTAGACCTACCCGCTAGTATAAAAGTGCGGACTAAGGTTTTTCACATCTTACTTCTAAAACCTACCCTAAAGGGAGTTCCTCTGGAAAAGAAGATTGAGGTTAATACTGATAAGGACAAGTATAACGTTAAGGAAGTTATAAATTCGCAAAAGGGAAAAAACACGTTTGAATATCTCGTTAAGTGGCTAGATTACGGCCCTGAAAGCAACTTATAAGAGCCAGTTAAAAATCTTAAATGCCTAGACTTGATTATAAAGTTCTACTGAAAAAATCCAGACTGATTAAAACTAATAATAAGATTTAACATTTAAATTACTATATTAAAAAGTAAAACCACTATGGGACTTAAAGCTTGAAAAGTGGTAGGAAACTCCTTAGTAAGTACGGAAGGACATTTATTAGAACCTTAACTAAGGTTGTAAGGACCTTAGACCTAATAAGGAGGTTAAGCTTTTAAAACTCCTAATAAAGCTCCATATAAAAAGAGAATGTCTATTTGTACTATAGCATTCTGACCTTTCGTACTATAGCCCCACTTAACGCCTGCAAAGGGTCCGTGCTTTTCCACATCCGGCCAGGGCCAGCGATCCTTGGCACCGTGAATTGAATTCTCTCCGTTGCAAACCAGCCAATTCCAACGCCAACCACCGCATCTTGCCTCGTCTGCAGCATCGTAGTTTTGATCGTCAGAGGGTAGGCGATTAATTAAATCACCTTTTGCCAAGCTAACTGAGTATATAGATAGCCAAATACAACCCAGTGTATAATAGCGCGATACTAACCGACCCTAAGTCAGATCTAAAGGTCGATACCAACAATAAGTCGCCCTTAGAGGCTTTATCTAACCCTACATCGCCGTATAAGCTCGTTACCAAAACCTACAATACCCTCAAGGACCTGGAGAGCAACCTCTACAAATTTATAGCCTCTGCCAGCTTTAATATTATTCGTTTAAAGGCCTTTAATAAGGTTAATAAGTTAAGTTATAATATTATTTTATTTAGCTGTTAATAAGGTAACAATCACACCTTTAAAGCGCTTTTAAGAGCTTCCAGTACAATAAAACTGGATTACCCTTAAAAGGCCTATACTAAGGTGCTTAAGTAGAATAACTGGAAGTGGACCTTTAAGATAAAGGCTAACTGCGAACATTATAAGTATTATAATAGTAATAGCTTTAATTCTTACTTTAAGCTTATAATTAAATATAAGGCCTTTATTACTTAGTTTACAAACTATATAAGCATCTCTAACTGTAAAGTTAATACAAGCTTACACACTTAGTTCCCTAAAATTTTATTTATAAAGTAGTAAGTTTAGAACTATTAATATAAGCTTTATAAAGCAGCTTTTACCAGTTACACCCCCTTTTAAGTAATTATAAAGCTGTTTAATAATAAGGGTATTTCCTATATTATAAAGTAAGTAATAGGTTTATTTACTAATAATTTAAAATGTAAGTTAAAAAGCCTGTTTTAAACCTATAAGTAATGTAAGTAATAATAAGCTTAAAGGTATTACGTTTAAATGTATAATAACACTTATAAAACTAATAATAAAGGTTTTACTTTCTTTTAAATAGTTAGTTTAAATAACTTTAAAATAACTTTCTCTTATAAGTTTAACCTTATTAATAATAAAAGGTAAGAAGGATTTAATTAATTAATGTAATAAATTAATAGAGTGTGTAGGTGTATTAACGTAAAGACCTTAAATATAATTATTACAGATTATAATAAGGTAATAAAAGCTACAGTTATAAAGGTTTATCCTCTTATTAAGCCTTAGATTTACATCTTCTATATTAATAAAAACGCTACTTTTAATATTAAACGTAAGTAGAATAAAGCTACTGTATTATAGGTTACCTTTATAATAAGTGTTTTGTTACTTTACAGTTAAGAAGAATAAGAGGAGGATTTTAATTAGGTTATAAACTAGTAAGATAAGGTTATAGTTAATTATAAAAACTGTCCCCTTAATAAAGAGCTTAATATTATACCTATAGCAGTTAAGTACTTAATAGCTAGTATTTATAAGCTTTAAAAGGCAGTTATTTACGCACAGACTGTAAATAACTATAATATAATATAAGTTAAGCTTAAGGATTTCTTTTTATAATAAATAGTAATTATTTAATACTTTAAGGATACTTAATTTTCTATTATTAAGTAATAGGCTAATTATTATATTAATAATAACTTTAACTTTAATTAAAAGATTACCTCCCTAATTAAATCTGTAAACTAATACCTTAAGTCCTTCGTTATAAATAGTAATAATACTATCTTAACGGTTATAAAGTAGTTATACCGTATAGTTAAGGTTATAAAGTGCCAGATCTGTAAAGTAACCTTTAAGGAACGTAACACCCTTTATCACGACTTTCTTAACTAATCTTAACTAGGAAAAACACCTTAAACTGTCTTTAAAAGAGGCTTAGATTATATTATTAAGTAATAGAAGATTACGTAAGAAACTATTCTAATTAAAGTATACCTTATCTAACTTAACCTCTAGCTTTATACTTATAAGTTCACTAGCCAGTATAATATACCCTATAGTTATAATCTCCTTCACTACTATAACTTTAAGACCTTACTTATCGTTTATAAAGACTTTAATCCATACTAATGGCTTATAAGAAGCCTTAACGATAATAACGTATACTTTTAATACTAAGAGTTTAACTGTATTACAGTTATAAGAGGAAGGCCTTAAAGGTCCACTATTTTTATAAGTAATCCTTCCACATTAAGATTTACAGAACCTATTCCTACTAATAGCTAAGCAGTTATACCAGCTACTTAACCTCTCCTGTAACTAAGTACTACCGCTAAGGTTATAATACCCTTAACACTAACCGGTAATACCATTATAATAATAACGAGCCAACTCTCAAGAGGTAAGGGGGGCTATAGGGCTTTTAAAGCACGAGGGGGAACAGTCAGGGCCTTAATCCAGCACACCCTATCGTAATAGGAGGGTATAGTGTTAAAGGGGAGCCAGATAACAGCTATAGGTAGTAGCTAAGCAGTCCCCACGTCCAGTAACGCCTTAAGAGGAGGCTCCAGAGCCCCCAGAACCGTTACTAACAGGGTTAGGAATAGTGGCACTCCTGGAGGAGGCCTAAGAAGAGCTTCTGGAACCCAGAGGGCATCGGCAACTGCAGGCATCACGAAGGGAGGGTGATCTACGCGCTCCACGCAGGGCTCAGGGGCTTAGTCAACAGTGTAATGCTTAGTCAGCAAAGTAATATTACTTGTTTAATTGGTTTTACGTGTTTTTTTAGCCTGCTTCCTACGTAGTTTGCGTTGTTTTAGTGGCCTTAGTTCGATTGATGCCAGGATTCAGGGGCTGGCTGTGGAAAAGCACGGACCTTGTGCGGGCGTTAAGTGGGGCTATAGTACAAAAGGTCAGAATGCTATAGTACAAATAGACATTCTCTATAAAAAACAAGTGCTGTTAAAGAAGTTAGTAAAAGGAAAAATAAGCAAAAAGTCACTAAGACTCTTATAGGAGTTAAACTTACTAAAAAAGGCAATCACAAACCAAGTTACAAAATAACCACTTACTATAAAGACCCTATTAGAAAATTCCCCCAGTTAAAAGACTCCACGTCTTTAGGAGAAGCGTTCAGCCTAGCCTCCTTACTCTCCTAGAACTTTAATAACTCCACTTTATAACTAAACGCTTTTACAGCTTAATCTTTAAAGTAAGATTACTATTTATAAAAGCGTATTAAACGTATTAACGCCTTTTAAAGCTTAGTAATAATCTTATAAAACTGTTAAGTAATAGACTTGACTTATAAGTTAAGGTTTTACTTTTTAATAAGAAAAGCCTTTAACTTTACCTTACTAATATTAAAAGCGTTATATTAGGAAGGCCGATACCTCTCTAAACAGTAATTGTAACTGTTAAACCAGTTTAAAACCTAACAGATAAGTAAAGGGTTAGCAGATTTATAAAAAGAATAAGGGGACATTTCGCTATTAAACGCGTATATGTAAGCTGTAAGGTTTAGATGGTAGTTAGTGCTTTTACCCTGTTCCCGTTTTAAGACCTAGAAGCCAGATATTTATTATATAGTAAAATGGTAAAGGGAGAAACTTACCTCTTAAGTTCTTTATAGAAAAAAAACGTTAAAAAGGGGGAATTGTGTAATAACTTTACAGGCTGTCACTTAGGTTAGGGCGGCCTGATAAATCCCCTGTAGAAGGAACAGTGTAGGAAGACAGTGTATACTGTCCAGGCGTACTGGGCTAGGGGTATAAAGACTTAAAGCCCTTATAACTAATAAGGTGCTGCTTACAGTATATTAAGTGCTTATATTATAAGTAAGAGAGACCTTATAAGCAGAACGCTTACGTAGTGTAAAGTGCTTACATTATAAGCACTTATAATATTATAAGTAAGGTATAAAGTACCTTTTAAGTAGTTAGTATAAATAGCTATAATTATACCTATAACTATTATAAGGGACTCTAGTTCCTCACGTTAATATTTAATTATTTATTTATGTTTTACTGTTTAGACTTACCTTTATGTATTATAGTAACAGTAACCTATAGTGACATTAAACTCCCGTCTAGGAGTGCTAGCTTAATAAGCCGTCTTCGGAACGCCCCTTACCTGTTAGTGTCCTGCTATACGTTCTGTCTTAACCCGCGCCAGTCCTCTCAAGGCCTGTGTCAGGTGCAGGTTGTAATACTGGTGTTATTACTAATAGTTTATAACTAAATTTAAACTTTTTTATGTAATCCCTATTAACGATTACGCTTATAGTAATTAGTGGAATAAGCTATAGTACCACTTACCACTTTATTAGCTAGACTATAAAGGGATGTATTAAACTATTATAGTAATAATCCGTTATGTATTAACTAGCTAATTAAAATTAACTTATTATAATACTGGTAAGCCAGCTCACATAACTTATTTTATAAGTAACTTAGCTAAACGTTACATTTAAAATAAATCTTAATTTATTCTTAACCTTTTCTCCTACGTATTAATATATGGAAAGTTTACTTTTATCTTTATAGCTTTTATAACTTATAGGATTTTTAATAGTGTGAAATTAATAAATAGGCTTTTAGTTGCAGATTTTTCCTTAATTCCTCTTACTCCTTATCTCCAGTTCTGGAAAGGAGAGTAAAAAGATATTAAAGTATAAGGTAGGTAGATAGAAAGAGGTTTTTAAAGGGTTAGGGTTTTATATTAACTGTATTATATATATAAAATTACCTTCCTTACCTTTATTACTCTTCTTTTCGCCTTTAAATTATATTTTTATTTTAAATTACTCCTTAATAAGATCCTGATTTATTAGATACTCTGTTTTCTTTCCTATTATAAGAGTAAGTACCCTCCCCCTTAAGGGAGGCTTTATTACGCCCTTAAGCCCTATAGACATTTAAAGCCCCTCACCTTAGCTAATTAACGTTAAATTTATTAACTAGCTTAAATCCTTTACTTAATTTAAGGCTGTTAGTGGTGTGTTATTATAGAGTAGTTAAGAAACCCTTATTGACGACCTTAACTTACACTTATTTATAGGGTTATAACTTAACATTATAACTAGAGTTTATAGTAGTAAAGAGTAAGAAAATGACCTTAATTACGCTAAATCTTATAAGTATAATACGTGACTTATCCCTTATTAATCTAATTTTAACTCTTTTATACAGTTTTACTAATAGTCCCTTTAACTTTTAATAAGGGTGATTTAAAGTTATAAGTAACTGAATATGTAGCTTTAGGTAATATTTTGGCCTTTAAAGAATAGTTATTTAAGGTGTTTCTCTTAGATAATATTAACAGGACTATTTAAGAGAATATTAATAACTAACCACTATTTATTCTCTCTTTAGATTTACTTTAGCGGATAAATTAAGTGTTAAAACCTTAATAAACCCTAGTCTTAACTGTAATACGTGGAAGAAATAGCCAGTTACTTTTTTAACTTTATATAATATATGTAAATAAAGTTATTTATACTGTAAACCTTCTAAATTACCTTAAAATTAGTTAAGGTGGTGTAATATATATGGTTCCACTTAAAGCTGTTTTAAAGGCAGCCTTAAAAAAGCCTGGAAGCCTTATTAGTATTTTTAAACTACTTATACCTTTATTAAACTTTAAACTAATTTAATCTAGGTTTAATATTGCCTGAAAAGGTCCCACCCTTATAAGCTTATTATATTAGATTTCCTTAATAGTGTTACTTATAATCGGTGGACCTTTTAATATATAGGTTATAAGGTTTATAGGTTTTTAAACTCTTAGTTTTAATAACCTTATTAAAAGGTTACATTTAGCTTTTAAGTATGTGTGGAATAAGTATAATCTTTAATTTATTAAAATCCTTTTAAAGAAGTATTATCTTAGGCTTTTAAAGTAGTTTAAAGCTTCTAAAGAGGTAGGGTATGTAGGGGAGAAAGTGTTATTAAGGAGCCCTCTCTTAACCCTTACCCTCCTGTTACTAAGTTTTATTACCTGATATAAAGGTGTGAATAAGTTATAGTTGAAGATGTGAGTTTACTTAATATTTACCTTAATTTATCAGCTTTAACTAACTTTTATAGAATTTTAATAGTAGATATTACAGTATAATCTAGTATGTAAATTTCAACATTAAAGATACTGTTAAAAATGAACATAAGCGCTCTGTAAACACTTATTATAAAAAGCTAATCCCTTATAAGTTTAAAGCCTTTTAATATAAGATTAGTTTATTTATTAATAATAACGATTAAGCCTTTAATAACTTAAAAGGCTGTTATGTGTTTAATTATAACGATTAAAGGATGGTACGTTATAGTAAGTTTAAAGTCTAATTTTTATTTAACAGTTTCACTAATTTAATTTAGATTTAGACGTAAGCCACTTACAGACCCTTAATAACGTTAATATTATTTAATTAAACTGTAAAGTTCGTTTCCACTATTACATTTTAATTTTAGTAGTTTAAAACAAATACCCTTATATACTGTAGGTTTTTATTAAAATTTACCTTTATCCACCTTCATTATTAAAGGTTACCTTATTATAAGTGGTTTAAGATATTTAAAATCTTATCTTATAAATTAATAATCCATCCTTAAAGTTATATAAGTTATTTAATATTTCTTTTTTATATATAAATAATTACTAACTTTATTTTATAAGAACCTTTAAGTAAAACATTATTATATAACAGTTTATAAAGTTATATTAGGGTAAAACCCTTACTAACTTACACCCTAACCTTAATAATAACGCCTACTTATAGTATCTGCTGAAAAAATAATAACTTCTTCACTTTCCACTTAGCTTAATATAAAGTGTAGTTAGGGTAGAGTACTTAATGTATTATAAGGATGTTAGCTTTAAAAAGGTAGTAAGTAAACTAATATACATTTTAGGTTTAGTTTTTAACTTTTTATAATATATTTAGTATTATTATAATGATAGTATTAACTTTCTAATTATTCTTTTTTATAAAAACTAAGCTGAACTTTAGAAGTAAGGTAAGGTACAGACCTTTAAGATTAATATAAATTATAAGCACTTTAAGGAGTTATCTAAGAATAAGGTTATTATTACTTATTATAATAAGACTTTTTAGTAAAGTAAGTGGTGTTTAACTTATATAATTCCCTGTTAAGTTACTAACTTTACTTTTAAGTGTAATGTTTACTTAAGTAATTATTAATTTTAATATTAATAAGATGTTTAAAATTCTATTTACTAAATATTTCCTTACTTTATAGAGGATTTCTAGTTACAGGTTTTAATTAAAGTATTTAAGTAATTAAGACTCTTATTTATTTATTAGAATTACTATTAACGTTAGATAAGGTGTTATTATTAGTAAGTGATTAGTTACTGACTTAAAGTTTACTTAAAGCTGATTTATTTTAAGTTAGAGTTAGTTTTTAATAGATCTTACTAGCCGTTTTAACTTTAACTTCCTTTATTATTAAACTTATATGTTTTAAATTTACTATGTTTATTATTAACGTAATGTATAAGAAGTATTTAGTAAGGGGTTTTTAATTACTCCTGATTTAATCTATTAAAGAATAATAATACTGTTAAATACATTTAATAAAGCTGCTTTTAAGTATAAGCTAGTTATTATATAAAGTATTTATAACTTTACCTTAATTACTTTTAAAGTAATATTAATAAAGTAATAGATTTTAGTTAAAAATATAACTGAAAGGTTCTTAATTAGGTAAAGAATAAAGCTTTTTTAAAAGTTTACCAGTCTTTAGTTTATAACTACTTTTTAATAAGTAATAAAGATTGGGATTTCTTATCTCTACACATTAATAACGTTAAAGGTATATTAATTATTTATTAACTTAATATAAAATTTTAAATCTAACTTATTACAGTTAGTTATAAAGTAGGGTATTATTAAAGTGGGTGTTATATATTAGTTTTAAATTTAATCCGTTTTAACTTACACTTAAATAAAGAGTATCTAGCCTTAATTCACGTCTTTAAGAAGTATGGGATTTGGAAAAGTTATTATAATATAAACCTTATAAGGTAATAGGTTAATAGTAATGTGAAAATAAGTATAAACTCTTTAATTATTTAGGTATTTAGTTATTAATTTTATATAGGGCTTTAATAATGGAAAGATTGTGAGAAGAAGAAATAGTTTACTTAAAGGCGTGGAAAGAAGAAGGTTTAGCTTATTTAAGAAAGTAAAGAAGAGTTTACTAATAATGTTAAAGTTATAAAGGATTATATTAGTGTTACCTTTACCCTAATTATATTATAACTGTAACGAGATCGATTAGGAACTTATTAATCTTCTTTATTAGAGATCTCACCTGTTTTAGTATCTGATTAATCCTTATAACCCTTCTCTTTAATTCGACCTTTTTTAATAGTTATTAAAGGTAGAAAAAGGCTATGCTGGTAAGCTGAAAGCTTTTTGATCTTTTAGTGATTTGTTATTAATTATATAATAACCTTACTGTATCTTATACCTTTACCTTTTTGTCTTTATAATAAAGCGCTGTAAAAAATGTGGTTTTTAACGCTTAGGAAGCCTTTAATAAAGACCTTTAACGTAAGAAGGCCGAATTTGAGATGTGAAGGTAATAAGAAGAGTGGGCCCTTAAAGTGGAGGAGCGGAAGCTCCAGATCGAAAAAGAGAAGATAGAGTTAGTGATGGCTCGCAGAGCTTAAAAGGACTAGTTCTTATTTTATACTGCTTTTTTCCTTATTAGTATTAGTTTCTTTATTTTTAACACTTTAGATGGTAGTCTTCAACAACTGCTTCAATTGCACATGGGGAATTTTAAAGTTCTTGATTGCTCGGTGATAGGTCAGGTGAGCTACGTGGAGTAGGTTGGGTGAGGTGCGCGGTGTAGGTCGGGTGAGGTGTGCCAAGGCTCGCTTAACCCCTGGAGTAGGTCGGGTTGTCTGATTCCTGTGTTGTCCCCGTCCGCGACCCTGTCCATCGGTCCCGTGGGATGTACGGGGATACCGACCTGATTGGGAGCGGCTTCGTACGTGGGCTGAGGCCCGTCGCGGCGCTTGCGTACCCAGGCCATCAACTCACCAAACAAAACGTCAAGGTCGCAGTCCAGCCCGACGTCGGAGTGCTTTTCCCACCGCGCCCGGTCTTCGAGCTCGGCCTCGTCCACATCGCGTAGGTAGTAGACGTCGTACCGGGGGCCGCGGGTGATGAGATGGTACACCGAGAGGGGGAGGCCCTTCGGGTCGTTTCTCAAGGCGAGCGTTTCCGCTGCGCCTACAGGATTGCTATGGCCAAAGTCAAACAGCAAAACCGAGTCGGTATCCGGGTCGATGAGGAAATTTCGGTTGGCAATGTCTTGGTGGCAAATGCCGTGCTGGAAGTTGACGTGGTCGATGACACCCATCACCTCGCGGAGCCACCTGAGTTTGAACTGGCGGCGGTCCTCGAGCGTGCCGCCGGGGACGAAGCGGGACGTGAAGCTGACGACGCCCTGGCCTGTGACCTCCTCGAGGACGAGAGCGTCCAGAGGCAGAATGTGGGAGTGACCGCTGACCTGGGCTAAGACCTGGATTTCGCGCCACGTGTGGTGGCCGCCCGCATAAGGGTTGTACTTGAAGACGGCCAGTTGTCCATCGGGGTACTCGGCCTTGTCGACGCCGCCTTGAAGGCGGCCGACAGTAACGAGTTGCGACCGGAGAAGCGAGCGTGGCTGGGGTTCGCCGAGCTGGTATTCAAAGATGGAGGGAAGGTATGTCACACTGGAAAAATCGTATTCGGGGTTCGCCGACGTCCATAGAACCTTGGTCCCTGACTTGGAAATGTCGACGGCGACTACGTCCGGTGCTACGTCTTGTAGGAGCGGACGAAGAAGGCGAGCAGTTACCAGCGACTCCGCTTCCCGGGCGGCCGCATACGCTTCGGTGTACATGTCTGCTTGCTCCTCAAATGTCAGGCTGAACCACGAGGGCTTGCCCCTCCCTGCAATGGACAACTTGAAAGTAACGGCACGTGTCTGGGTCGAGGAAAGCCCCGCCCATGTCCCCGGTCTCGTCCTCGGGGGGGTACATGTCGTCTTCGGCGCGGAGGAAATCTCCCATGTATTGATATTCGTCTTGGTCAAATGGCCGTAGATTTGCTGGCTGTTCCACTGGGCCTGGTGCAGGGTCCATAATTTCCACGATGTCT